>Ga0098043_1000050_pt1 | contig 34677 bp, 36 predicted proteins | sample 9B_taG_FD_92581 | JGI IMG/M metagenome (GOLD analysis project Ga0098043, IMG submission 92581) | Marine viral communities from the Subarctic Pacific Ocean - 9B_ETSP_OMZ_AT15188_CsCl metaG | ecosystem: Environmental > Aquatic > Marine > Oceanic | place: Subarctic Pacific Ocean | collected 2015-01-10 | reverse complement strand
TCAAATGCGGCCTCAATGTTAGCAACACCTTCCATACCGTTATCAGGCTTAGGCTGGTTGCTGTTATAGCGAGTCGTTTCTGCCCCTTTGGCGCTGGTGTCAGTATCGCCAAGAGTTTCATTAAGAACTTTCTCGCATTCCTCATAAGAAGCAATCTCAAAGATATCTTCTGCAAGCTTAATGTTCTCCAGAAGAGTGCTGACTTCTTCTTCTGTCTTAGCCAATGGCGAGGTGCGTCGCATCGGGCGGACATCAGTCGTCGGGAAGGCTTGACCGGACTTCTTGCCGTAGTCGATACGGATGTCGGTGCCCTTCTCGGTATCGGTGATGTCACCATACTCAGGGTCAAGAACTACATCAAGTAGTGCTTGGTAGGTGGTGCGGGAAAAGCCCCACCAGCGAACACCCTTGTCCTCTTCGCCACGAACGACGATGGGGGCAAAGATACGCATCTTAGGCCAGAAGCGCTTGGCTGCTTCCTTAGAGCCGTCAGTGCCTTCGTTCCAAAGGCGGGTTCCCCACTCTGCGATGGGGTCATCGCCACCATTGGTGCGTGGGCTGAGGACAGTAGTCTTACCTTCGGCACCCATGCCGTAGTGGTAATAAGCCTCAAAGAAAGGGTCGCCATTAGGTGGACAAACCAGACGAATCTGGTGCGTGCCTTCCTCTGGCTTCCAGAAGTTATCCGAAGAGTCTCCGCCTCGGTTGGTAAGAGCAGCATGCTTCTGCCGCATCTTTGCAAGATCAATACCCATGTGTTTCTCCTTTGCTGGTTAGTTGACCGTGATCTACTATAGCACACTCTTAACGTGTGTAAAGTTTTTATTTCAAAAAAAAAGGGGAGCAGTCATTGCTCCCCTTTGGCTGTGCGTATTTTGATACCCTATTTGATATCAATAATAACGGGCTGAACTTCGGCCTTCCGAGGGATAGTGACCGACAATAACCCATTGTGAAAATCAGCACTACTAGCCGTCAGGTCTAGGTTGCTATCATAATTCACAAAAGTCTTTTGGAAGCTACGGCGTGCAATACGTCTATTGCTGTCCCCGTCGCCGTGTGCCTCCGCACGCACAGTTAGACTGCTTTTTTCTGGTTGGATCTCAATAACAAGATCCTCTTTACTGAAACCTGCGAGAGCAAACTCAAGAGTTGTGCTCCCGTCGTCGTTGGAGAAGATGTCAGCCACAGGATAACCCGAGGTTGACTTTCTCGCTAGTGATTGGAAGTCTCCGAACAGTTCATCAAAGATTGAACGTCCAAGAAGACTAGGTGTGTTGTATCGTACTAAATTGCTCATGTTGTTTCCTCCTTTATAAGCAAGGTTGTTGTGACTCCCGAAGGCAGTCAAGATCGCAAGCACCGCACAGCCACTTGCTTTCTGTATATAAATATATCCTAGATTTAGTCTATGTCAAGTTTTTGTTTAATTTTATCTACCGCAAGGATTGAGAGGTAGACTGGATAATAGGCCACGACTATTGCACATGTATAAAGACGGTATAACATTAATGCCTCTACTGTTCTATTGAAGGTTCTTCTTCAATTTTATAGATCCGAACAACTTCCACATTATATACCTTAAGTTCATTTCCTGTTAATAGCATTATAGAATTTTTATAGTTTTCCCAGTCTAACTTAAGGTGTCGCCCAGTCTGTCCATCGTGTTCAAGTGCGACCGCTTTGTTCAAAGCGTTAATCGTATAAAGAGTATTAGAGTTCTTTTTTCTATGTACTCTCATTGTAAAAAGCCTGCTATTAAGCGGCTTGCCCCGCTCCAAAAAAGCATTATATGTTATTATTCTTCTGTCTGGGTCGTCAGGCATACCCAACAAAAATATTAGATTGTTTGTAAGGTTGACTGTAGCTGCTATGTGTTCAACCTCAGCGAGTATTTTCTCCTCGTCGTCCGTTGGTATAAAGGACGCCAATAAGACGCCCCTTTTATTTTCTCTGTTCAAGCGTATTTCCTCAATATAAACGTACAGTAAATAGCTTGCTGAAAACTGTTTTTCTGTTTTACGCCTGAATCTTCGAAGAATAAAACACACACAAAACAATAACTCCGTCAAGTTCCGTTGAGTGTACAGAAAACCCAGTGTCAACACCATCTTTACTAAATCGTCTAACTTGGGACTTTATTTTTTGCATCAACTTGTTGTCTGTGGCCAGCATCTTGTCAGGTATACCAAAATAAAAATGGGAACTCTTCTCTTCTTGGAAAGGAAACAGAAACTTTATGTCTATGTTTTTATCAAGTGATGCCAAACCATAAGTTCCAATTCGACATATTTCAGGTATCTCCATTTTAGTTTCTAATATTGAGCCTGAATTTTCAAAGTAGTTTATCATAGCTGGGATGTATGAAATAAAATGATGAATACTCTTTTCATACTCAGATATTGGCACATCTCCGATCATCTCCTCAACTAATGCTTTCTCAAGAACAAACATCCTCTTAAAAAGTCCACTCCGTGTGTATTCTTGCAGCACGTTGAAAACAATTCTGTCGTCTCTTTTTTGTATCACAGAGCTAACATCAACATCAGGTTTTATGTACAATATAGTAACATTAGTGTCTTTTGCATTTTCAAGCAAACCCAAAGTGACTCCCGTTAATGGATCTCCACCCTCTAGTACAAATATAATTTCGTCGCCTTTTTTAAATCTTTTAAAAAATAGACTCGCCTCAACCTCATCAAAGTTTTTCTCATACTCTTCAATGTTCTTTTGTGGCGGAATATAAAAACTATTTTTTACGCTAAGGTCCGAGCTTATACGAAATACTTTATACTCTGGGTATTGCTTAAATTGGTCAGCTACCCCACAACCAAACTTACCAAGGCCCACAACCTTATATGAATCTGGTGTTCCATCTGTCACGATGTCGGATAGGCTATCCTTGTCTATTTCAATACTCAACTTTTTTAAGTCCCCCTAAATTACAGCCTTCACTTATATTTACTCCAAAGGTCCCAAATTTTGTTGACTCCATCAAAGCTTTAATTTTTGGCACAAGTTTTATGTCCTTGTCGTCCAGGTCAATAATGATTGAGTCGTGTATTAGACAGGATATAAATGAGTTGTTGGATTGTGTTTTTAACAAATGATTAATTTTAATGGCTTGCAATAAAGTGAGTTCAGCGGTGGTCGATTGAACGATATAATTTAAAGCATGATGTTGATCAACCTTTTTTATAACTTTCCCCAACGGTGTACTCACCGTATCACCATCCCAATGCTTTTCAACAACATACTCTTTGCTATAAAAAGACTTTAACTTATCGCCCTCGGCGCTTTGGTTAATCTTTTTAGCCCCATACAACCAAGCAAAGAAAGCAGACTTGCTTTGCTCTCTGGTCAGCTTTCCGTCAAATACAACATCTCTGTGGAAATCATGTATATCCTTCACAGGTTGTTGTTTGCCCAGTATACCCATTAAAACTCTAGCCTCAGCGCCATTAAAATCCAACTCGATAAACTTGTCGTTAATTGGCTCAATAACTGAGCGCATATCTTTTCTAATGGTTAAAAGAGGGAAGGATTTTTTTGTTGTGGTTAAGCGTCCAGTAACCGTGCCAAACTGGTTGTAATCGATGTGCTGATTCTTGCCAAAGTCTCTTTTCAAGGCGGTCTCAAAAGACTTCAACTTTCTTCGATTTATGTTTATCTTTCTGTTTGATATCTCCTCCAGCAGTTGGCACACCTTGAGAAGAAACTCATATCTCTTTGGTCGAGAATGATTGTTCAAGACATATTTAGTGATATTATTCTTAACCCGACAAAAGTCCACCAAATGTCTTTTTGGAACCAAATCAAAAAAACAGTTCTCTGACATATCCACCTTCGATATGACCAAAGACCTATGGAAGGCCCTTATGTTATCTGATACATCATCCCAATCATCTTGGAGATATTCAGGGATGATATCCTCAACTGATTTACCCTGTAAATACAGGCTAGCATACTCAACGTTCTCTAAATGAGACAAGTATGTACAATACTTCCAGGTGGCCGTCAGGTCCTCTGGGAACTGTTGCGGATCAAAGATTAGTTTGTCGTCACAATAAATGCCGACGCACTCCGACTTATCATCTAAAGTTTGAAAAAGCATTTCAACCTTTCGTCAATACTTATTTATATCGCCTACCTTGTCAATTGTTAAGGCAGTTGTTGTCACGGGTCGAATAATGTTCTGTTGTAGGTACTTGAGTGCAAGAAGATATTTTCTGTCTGTATTACCTGCAACAAAGTTGTAAACATTAATGGTATCTTTAAGATTAGAACGAATCTCCCGATTTGACTGAAGTTGTTTTCTTTCCGTTCTTCTTAGCAAATAATAACATTTTAAATTCCATTTGTCACCATAAGATCCATTTTTCTTAAATTCGTCAAAGGTTATTATTTGTCGCTGTATAAGTTCACTTCTAGATTTAAGGCAAACCCCTGTTGTATCAGGTATCAGCACACTAAGGACTGGTTGGCGATTTACAAGAGCGTTGTAGAAATCTAAAAAATAAACCTTTACAACATCCATATCTGTGCGCCAACACTCTACATGGGCAGTTGAGAAAAACTTAGTGTAAATCTCGTTAGCATCTTGTTCATTTCGAAGATCTGCATACTCATTATACCCTACAGCATGCCTAAGAACGTCTTGTAATCCAGGTATTTGAGAATACCCGTAGGGATCAATTGAAGGTAGTGGCCCTCGTATAAGAGGATTATCACAATCGTCCTCTGCATTCTGATTATTTATATCAAAATCTTCAATGGGGACTCCGACCATATACTCTTTCATAGCGGTCGATTGCAAATCAGCAACAAAACGCCAAGGTGCATTTTGATCAATACCAAACCCGTATTGAGTCGCTAACGAGGATACCAAATCAAAATTTGCGTCTAAAAAATATCTATCTGACTTCGGAAAATCATCGTTATGGTCATCCTCACTCGTACTAATAACAAGACCACTATTTAAGGGCGAGCAGTAAAAACTCTCTACAAAGCCAGATATAGTTATTGGGCCTGTTGATTTAGTATACTCTTCAACAAAATCCGTAAACACTCTCAAGAAAGAATCAACATCAACAATCCTATCATTTTCTTTTGGAAAAGTACCAAGGTACGCATTTGAAAATAAAGGGTAAACAGTATCGATCATATAAGAATGGTACTGGCTTGTAACGCTTCTGAAGGCTTTTTTAGCAGATAGGTTTGCATAGGGTCCGCTAGGCTCCATAGTTCCGTTTTCGACTAATTCTTTTACTTTGTCGCCAAGGTCTCTCCAGGCATCAGCCACAAAATTGATTGCAAACAATGGCTCGTTAGCATCAGAGTGACGCAATGGTTTTAAATATTGCTCGTTAACAATACTAGCATTACCTACGTTGTTTATTCTGCCAAGGAAAAAGTCTTCCCCCCAAAAATTAAAAGCTCTCTGAGGTCCTATTAGTGGCAAAACAGAGTCTACATATTTTCTTCTTTGTTCGTGTGCTCTTCCGGCGTTGGACGACTCCTTGGCGACTGAAAAAAGGTAGGGTGCATTAACGATTGTTGGTTTGGGTGGTTGAGCCATGAGCTATAACTCTCCTGGTCGCTGCAAAAACATACAGGTTAAACGAGTCTCAAACGTAGAGGAACTTATTGTATTCTCAGACTTGACAACCATATAATATCCACCTATGCCTAACTTCTTAGCAACTTCGTTACCAAGTGCAAACCCTGCGTCAACATAAATAATACTACCGTTTCTAAAAAAAGTATTGCCCACCATAGTAAGTTCCACATCCTGTGGCAATATCAAAGCAGAACCCATATTATTATTTTCAATATGCATAGCCCGTAGTTGTGGCATTTTCTTTTCAGAGAAAGTAAAACTCTTAACGATACCCCTATCACTCCCTAGAGCGACGTGAAATATTCCAGATTCCCGATCTTTTTTGGGATCTCCAGTTAACTTACCTTTATCTTTGATAGTAGCAAAAACAACAAAAAAGGTTCTTGTTGGTCCAGACTTGGCCATAGCTTTATTCTGGGTCGCTGCTTTGGATGCTTCACTTATTTGTCCTCTGCCTAGCCTCCCGCCAACTGAGGCTTTCTTTAAATCAGTACCAGGAACTTTTGGGTATGTCAAGGTGGTCATTGAAAAGTTAATTGAGACCTTCTTATTTGGTGTCTCAAGCGCTTGGTTTAACAACGGAGCAACAAGGTTCGATAGTAATTTATTGATGAAAGATCTTAAACTTATTCTTTGTGGTGGTGGGTTACCACCAGTGTAATTATCTATGAACCACTGCCCGAACCACTCAACGTTAATTGGAATATCTGCTATTGAAAAGTTAGCATCTTTGTTTGTTGTAAGTCCAGCAGAATAACCACTAAAAGCACCAAATATTAGATTGCCATCTACTAGCTCTAAAAGTGTTTGTCTCTTGCCATTAATATCGCTATTGGCAATATCAATCAAATCTCCAACTGTGAAAAATACGACTTTGCTTGCCTCCGTTTTTGAGTCAACAAAAACATTTTTCGGGTCCAGAGCAAATTTTGTGTCAACTGGATCTAGTCCCGCATCCTTTCTTCTTTTATTGGTCATAGCATCTCTGAACGCTGCCTGCCTTTGCCCAATAGCGGTAACCCCCTGTCCTAACTTACCTACCTTAACATTGACGGAGCCACCGCTAGACATGGCTGTTTCTGGCTTGGTTGATTGTAAAACAGAGGGCTCAACAGTCACATACCTTAGCCTACCAGAGTCCAAAAGCTGCATCATAAACTGACTATGCCTTCTAGTGTTCATTCTGGAGTCTATCATAGATCTGACAAGCCGGCAAGATTCTATGCCATTTTCAATCTTTTCCAACTGTTTAGCATACTTATCCCCGTTTTGACCGTTTTGCTCAATAAGGTATTGCCTAGCCATCAAGAGTGTTTTTTCCTCATAGTCAACTGCGTCGAGACTAATTTTAAAGCCCGGACTAAGCGTAAATCCGTCTGTTACAGCAGCCTTATGTAATTGTTTGGCAATAAAACCAACCATTTGCTTGTCATTGGGTCCAAACTCTCCAGTGCCAAGGTTGATAGGGGTGCTATCATCTGCTTTGTAGCCAAAAGCCTTGTCCCCCACTTTTCCATCTTTTGCTTTGTTTTTATCAGAAAGGTAGCCAAAAGTGGCCCAGTTTGCCCAACCCTTCTCAAGGCTTATCGCTCGGGGTACAATCGTTATTTGAGATTTTGGTTCTGTTCTTACCCGCTCAAAAATGTCGGCTGCTTCCGGATCAGATAACAAACTATCCAAAGAGCCAACATACTCTATGTTTAGATTAACCTGCCCCTGTTGACCAAACTCTAGTTTATATTTGGTAAAGTTTAAAAGAATGGTTTTTTGAGTTGCGGCAACAGAGGCCTTAAAGTCCCTGATTTGATTAACATTCATCCCAGCAAAAAACACTTCCTCGTTTATTCTCTGAGGCATACTCCAGCCAACTTTTATTTTTAGTTGTTTGAATGACTTCTTATCGTCGGCTTTTTTTAGTGCCCCGACATCTTGTATGGTCTTCTCCTTCATCGTATTAAATCTTGCAATGATGTCGTTAAAAGCGGCTGTCTTATCTGTTTGTGACTTAACTAACTCATCCTCATTATTAACATTAAATATGAATCTTAAAAACTGCTGAGATAATAACTCTTGGGCACTGCTAAAAACTAAATCAACCGAGGCCTTTAGTGTTTTGTCACCTTGGTGTTTGTTATCAAACATCCACGAAAATTCTTTTACGCCAACTTGTGATCCCGCTGTACTGGCATCAAGTATTGTTTTTCCGTTTCGAATTTCTAAGTTGCCACCATAGAGTTTTTTACCCATCTCTATCATGCGCTTGCCAGAAACGTGATCACTAAAATTAAAAGGAGTCTCCTCTAAGACACCGTTAACATTTTCCACAAAAAAGAACTCTAATCTTGGTGTTAGAGCGCTCAACTGTGCCGGATTGGCATCTATAAAATTCTGTATTATTGGTGGGTTTGCCATTCTTGAAATTAGTCCAACATTCGACTCCCCCCTTCCAAACGAGGGAGTGTGAGCCAACACGTTGGTAAACTTAGATCGGCGAACCTCTGTCTGTATAGCTTCGAATGCTCCTAAAAGATATGCTTGAGCGTTTGCCTGTGTTCTGGCAATAGCGGCCTCAGCAGACTCTTCGCCTTTCTTTTCTTCTTCTTCTGACACTAGACATCTCCATTCGATCGCTCAAAAAAATTAAGCACCTCTGTTATATTTGTAGGAACATAAAAAACATCGCCAGTTTGAAAGTGTGCCTCCGTTGGCTTTTGGTTAAACCACGCTATCAACCACCAGAGCCTTGGATCACCATAAAACTCATTTGCTAAATTGTATAGCTTAGAGGTTGAGTTCCAAATCAAAGTTGACAGTGCCATGTTTCCACGCTCTTCGGTGGTGGGGTAGTAAAATCTAGCTGTATCATACTGAGTTAGCTTTTTTATATCTCGCTGATCAAAAAAAGCCTCTCTGTAAGACTCTTTGTCATTAACCAATAATCCACGAGTTGAGTACCTAGTAAAAGACATGTTGTTTACCGCCTATTTCCAAGCACCTGTTGATTAGCTTGTGCGTTCGCTGTAGAGTCACCAGTAGCAGGGGTGTTCCTAGCACCGCTAGACCTTCCCGCAGAGGGGACTGGGGTGTCAGTCTTGTAAGGGAACCCGCCTGCCGACTCTCTCAGCACCGGCTGCCCATCGTTCTTACCAGTAGTCCAGCCCATCAAGTGCTCGTGGAGAACATTCAACTCAAAGTTTAGGGCAACAGTCTTTGGATAGATAGCGGTGTTTTTACCGTCCATAAACATACCGTCTTCGCTTCTAACATCTACCGTAAAGCCGTTTACATACCCTAGCAGGCCTTTATCTTCATCTTTTGCATTATGTATAAGATTAACAAACTTAACCCTCAACAGGGGAGACATATTTAAAACAGAACCAACGTTTGAGCCGCCCTGTTGTTGATAGGTAGGGTACATAAATGTCATCAAAACATTTATCACGTCCATATTTCTCTTGGCCTGTTCAAAAGAACTAGCCGGGACGTTCCAAGACATAGCGATCGCCCGTCTAGTGTTTTGGTAAACAGCTATTGGATCCATACGACCATAAACGTCCTCCGCATTCCAAGTTTGAGTATAGGCATCGCTGAAGTTTTCTAAGAAAGCCGGGAAGTTAACCTTATACCCTGTCGGTAGGTGCTCTATTTCTAGTTTGTACCCTTTGTTATACATCTGACCAATTCCAGGAATCCCATGGTTAGCCGACTGTTCGGGTGATGAAATGTTATCAATACCTTTTTTTAGATCTCTTGGTTTAAATACAGACATATTTTACCCCCTTATTTCGGCTTTAAATCGTACTTGTCAGCCAGTATATTAACTATCACTTCGCCAAGTTTTCTTCCGTCTACTTTAAGTTCCACAGTCTTATTTCCAACACGTTCTTCCCCGGTGACTGCGGGAACAACTGCATCGGCGAGTGCATTTAGGGCCGGCACACTAGCGCCATTTGATTGGACCATAACACTTATTATTTTGTCAAATACCGATTCTGCACTTTCAAGCTGTGCTTTATCCATTTGGGATGTTACCTTAACTACTTGTGTTAGTTTTTCCATCGAATCGGCGGATACTGTAACATCCTCACTCAAACTACCAATGGACTCGATAAACATTCCTATACCCGCAGCAGCAGCGCCAATACCAATTCCTATTAGGGCTATGGCACCACCCATAGCGTATAATATGCCAGTTGCTATGGTGCCAACTTTAGCAAACCCAGCCAAAGCCGGAATCAAGAAATATAACCCAACACCCAGTCCAACTAAACCAAGCCCAGCGGCTAGTAACTGCCCTGTGTCTAATTGATTAAAAGACTCGACAAAGTTACCCATACCTGTTGCTGCAAAATATATTCCGGCACCAATGAGCGCAACCGCTGCGCCTAAAGCTAGCATCTTCATCGCAGCGCCACCGGCTGCATTACCGGCAGTGGTCGTAGCAGTAGCGTTCGTCGTCTGAGCCTTGGCAAGTCTCAGTTCGGAAACTTCCCGCTGGAGGTTGGCGACCATTGCTTCGAGGTCAGCCTTAGCGCCAAGACTTGCTGCTCCGGCTCCTGCGCCGTCTGCGGCGGTGTTAAGTTTGGTCGCTGCGGCTTTTTGCAGTGTCGTTAAGATTCCATCTTTTTGGATCCCCATGTTCACTCTCAATATAGTGTTGAAAAGAACCATCCCAGCAACTATAGTCTTAACAGCACCAACAAGACCCAGAATAATTCCGCCGAAGATCGCAAACCCTTGTCCAACTGGTCCCGCCATAAGCTCGGCGACGGCAGCAAACTTATTAATAAGTGGAGCAAGCATTATGGAAATATTTTCAAGTGCAGCAGCTTGTTTTTGTTGTATCGTTGTCAGTTCTTCGGCACGTTCAGCGGCGGTCTTTTGAGCCCTTGCAGCAGCTTGGAAGTCTGCCTCACTTCCAAAGAACTTAGCAGCCATGCTAACGTCCATTCCCATCATTTCAGCAACGGCCTGCTTTTGACGCCTACCAAGTTGTTCGAAGTTCATTCCACTTTGAGCAAACTCGGCTCTTAATAGTTTGATTCTTTGCTCGTGGGTGGCTCCCAACATTTCAACAGAATTTATTTGCAGTCCTAATTGAGCGTTGAGTTTTCCTGCCATATCAGCAGCACCCTCAAAAGTGTCAAATGCCTCTGCAAGATCAAAAGCTTCAGAAACATCAACACCAAGTTTTCTGGCTTGTTCAGCCAATGCGCTAAATTCTTTTTTAGCATCTTTACCAAACCTAGCGAGCTTAGGCCCTAGTTTTGTGAAATCTTCGATAAGCCTGCCAGTTGGCATACCAAGGCGTCCGGCTAGGGCATCAAATTCAGGCAAGGCGTCTCTAGCACCCTGCAAGCTCATTCCCATGCCCTTAGTTAACAGGTCAATTGCCTGTGCTGACACCCCTGAAGCAACACCCAGTCTTTCAAACTGGACAATTGTGTCTGCAACCGAAGCTTGTGTAGCTTGATCCGCTGCTAAAAAAGCTACGGATGTAGCCCTGAGTTCACTTAGGGCTTTGGTTGCCTCCTCCGAGACAACACCAAATTCGGTGTTTCTTTGAACAAGCGACTCCATTTGTTCAACTTGCTCTTGTCCTGCGCCAGTGTTCTGTTGGAAGGCAATTCTGTTATCATCAAGCTTTATTCCCATCTGGGTTAAACCTGATATGGCTGAGCCTAACCCGTCAGAAAAGTTTAAAGTTTCGTATCCAGCCATATTCATAGCCTTGGACATTCCAGTAATAGCTATACCCGTAAAACGAGTATTATCTGATAAGGATCTTTGTATTTCAGCAAGTCTTGAAAGCGTTTGCTCCCGTTCAGCTAGAATCTTTGCGTTGTCTATATAAGCTGCGGCCGCTTCACGAAGGCCTTGGACCTCGCCAGCGCTAGCGGCGGTTGATTCTAAAATTCTCTCCTGAAGTTCGATCTGTTGCTCAATGAACTCTTTTCGCTGGTCATTACCCGTACCAATAGCGTCTGCTAATTCTCTCTGGAGAGCACCAAGAGACAATGCCGCAGCCTGAAACTGAAGGGCTCCACCTTCTAGGTTTTCAAAAGCGTTAACTTGATCACGCAAGACCCCAAGAAATTCTCGGGACTGCTCAACGTCAAAGGCACCCTTTAAGTTATCGAGGGCGCCCTGTAGTTTGCTTACCTTCTCAGCAGCTTTTTCCGCAGATTCGCCCTGCTGGTCTAAAGACTCAGCGTTTTCCTTGTTGGATTCAGTGTTTTCCTCTGTAGCCTCAGATCGTTTTTTAATTTCTTCTGGATCGTCACCGTTTGCCATCTAAAGCTCCTACGGATTCTTGATAGGCCAGTTAATCTTTGCCTCTCGTTCGAATCTCTTTATGGCAACGTCAAGTTTAGATTTTTGCTTGTAGGTCAACGGATCATCAAGACCATATTTCTTGATGTAGTCCATATATCTTTTTTCATTTACCAAAGCATCAGTAAAGCGCTGGACTTCAATGCGGTTTCCTCGGACCTTGACAGGGATGCGTCTCCCCTTGTACATTTTGGAGAGCAAATACTCAATCCAAGCAGCGAATACATGAAGTATGTTTTCATTAAGTTCTCCCTTGCGGGCAGCCCCCAAATCAAACACCATATCTTTCAATTGATCTTCAGTAAGCACAGGTACCCCTCAGCAATATAGACGGTTGCTTAATAAGTAGGTTGTAAATAACTATTTTAGTTATATTTAGCGACGCCTTGATTTGGCTTTCCTCATAGCGTCTTCGTGCTGCTTATTTTCTTTTTCTTTTTGTTGTACGAGGCGATTCAAAAACCATCTTCGCAGCACAATGGGTAGGTTATAAGCCTCAAAAAAGCTCCAACCACCATAATATTTCAAGTTGAAAAACTCTTCATAAATGGCAACGTTATATTCGTCATTTAGGCCAAAGAAAGTCCGCAGTAAGCGGCACCTCCAGGGCCGCCTGATGTCCGCAGTTATCACACTCAAAGTTTGATGTCATATCAACATTAGGCGTAATCTTAACCATTAAGTTTCTGAGGTACCTTGAGTCCTTGGCTGGCATTGCGTTAATGAATTGCAATTTGTTTAATTTATCATCATTACCGTTAACGGTGACAATCATCAAAGCCAGTTGTGTAGTTAAAGTATTCGACGCTTGATTTGTACGGTCCTTTCGCATAGTATTTTTTGCGATGGTGTTCTCATCCTTACCATTTAGCATACGACACTCTACTACGACTTTTGACATTGGAAGTTCCACTCTAAATGTATTAGAATCAGTTATAGCGACTGCTTCCTCCTCAAGGGCGGAATTAAAATCTGTGTGTCCCAGTTCCTCAAGATTAAAAACATGATCACCCGTCTCATAGCAGGCTGGACATTTTACTTTTGTTTCATATTCTGGCCCGTACCCTGTAATCCGAGCGGAAACAAGGATAGCATTCTTGTCTCCGACAAGCAAAGTATCAAGATTGATCTTTTTATCGACCAGAATGTTTTGTAGCATACGATCGACAGCAATACCTTTTTTAAGCAAGGCTCGATCCGTTAGGATGTCCTCCTCTTTAGCTGTCATATACTTAATTTCAACTGTTTCCGCATTATGGAGCGGATGGCCGGGTGGATAGAATTTACCCTTACTTGGCAACTCCACAAACTCTGTGGGTAAAGCCCAATTAAACTGTGTATTTGCCGCAGATGCAGCAACAGCCGAAGATCCCTCGTCCTCTGGAGTTGGGAGTCCCTCGGCTGCGTTGAAGCGTCCTTCATTTCTGCTCATATTTTAAAACCTTTCTTAAAACTTCTAGGAGTGCTAGTTGCTTTGTGTTTTCTCTGCCCAGTCAAACGTCAGTTCGATGGTTAACTCTAACATCTCATCAGAAGTATAGTCCAGACTACCACCATAATCTACATTCGTTAAGAACGAGTTACGAAGAGTCCACTCCTCAATGATAAGCCCATCGCCATCTAACAATTGAAGCTTGGGATCACCACCAAGGGCGTCACTGAAGCCCTTTTTGGAAAGGGAGTTCTTTGTTAGTCCAGCGCTTTCATCCGGAAAGAAATATCCAGCGGCTCGGAAAGCATCATAAAGAACATCAGTTGGGTCATCAACACCTCTCGATGGAGCCACAAGCGTAACACTAATCGGGTCCCAAGTAACACGACCTGGGAACTTGAAGTTATAATCGAAATAGCTATGCTCAACAACCGAAACTGTAGCTTTTGGCATTGTTGCGGTCTTGACGTAGAATTCTTGAACGTCACCTACTTTAAGCTTGTACTTAAATCTTCTTTTAGGATCTACTCCTACCTGTGCCCAACTAATTGACATTTTTTATTTTCTCCCTTGTATCATTAAGTAGATATGAAACTTATTTTTTAGTCCTCAAAACTCGCTCCGCTGTTAGTAACCACGAAGTCGATGGCGAAGAACTCAACGGCCTTAGTTGGCTTTACAAGCAACTTAGCATAGATGATGTTTTGATCAACCAAGTCAGGAGTCGTAGTCGTGTCATCAAGAATGAGTCTAAACTCTTCGATACCAAATCTTGACTTAACATCGTTAAGGACAACCTCTGCCTGGCGGCGGAAACGGTCCCAAGTCGTTTGGACGTTTGGATCAAACAGCAACCTTGAGGCGATGAAAGATATTTCACGCTTCAGGAAGATCATCAGACGGCGAACGTTGATACGATCAAGTGCCGAGCGAGTTTGCTGGAGAGTCTTCTGTCCGAAGATCACAATACCCTCAGCAGGGAACTTGGCGATCGGGTTAATGTTTGCATCATAAAGATCATCACGCTGCTCTTGTGTATATTTTCTTGACACATCAAGGACAGGGATACCTGCTGCGCCTTCAGTCAGCCCGCCTCTGGTAAATCCAGCAGGAGCGAACCAAGGTCCTTGTTTATTGTCCGTTGTCGAAAGCACGCCGAGCGCTGCCACCGATGGCGGAACCCAAAGAGTTCTTTGGTTAACTGAATCTCTGACTCTAACCCAAGGGGCATATGCGGCACCATAACTATTGTTAAGGTTTCTATCCCTAAGGCTGTCAACAGCTTGTTTGACTGTTGCCGAGTTTCTTTCAGAAACGCTTTGTGTGTTTTCGGTATCTGGCGTATAAACATTATCAATGTCAATTATGGCCAGAGTATCTGAGCGGTCTTCAGCAACATCCAGAAGGTGCTCAGTCACGTTGTTCTGGGTAACACCAGGCAACGTAATAACATTATATTGTGCATCCTCAGGGTCAGAGACTATGTTAATAGCTCTGCGCAAGGTGTGCAACTGATAAGATGCTTTTTCATTGTTTGCAGTGCTATAGGCACTGTTTCTGAAAGGATCTTTCTCAGTGACGTCAAAGCCTTCAAAGCCACCGTGCAGAACGGTCGTAAATCGATCCAAGCCTGCATCCAAAGCGCCCGAATAGGACGCACTAGCAGCAGTAACACTTTGCACGTTTGTTCTTTGTGCTGTCCAGTATTGTCCCTGACGTGAACCCGAGACAAACTCATACCCCTCGGCCACTGAGCCCGAAACATCATCAAGAGTAAAGTGCCAGGAGATGACCAATGGATCATTTACAGCACCTTTTTGTTGCGGACTAAACTGCAAGTCGTGCATCGCAGACGGATTCGTCTGAAGACCCTTGACTCTTGGCTTAAGCATATCTAAAATCGAGTCGTTGAAGGTAACATCTGTTGCAGTTCTACCTGTCCACGCACCCCAGAAAGTGCTCTTAGCATCTTTCGGTGTTCCCCAGTTGCTCTGAATACGCAGAGGCACAGATGGGAAAATCACAGAAGCGGTAAACGCCGTAGCGCCGAATGCCGGTCCACCAATGGCGCTGTTTAGAGCGCCAAGCATCCCAACTCCGGCAACGGAGCCACTATATGACCCTACGCCACCAAGTCCGAATGTTGCAGCAGGACCACCGTCGATCAACGATGCGGCAGTGCCAGCAGCAGCACTAAGATCAGTGCTGTTGCCTGCTCTTGCAGATGCCGAAACACTGACCATACCCTGTGAGCCACTCGTAATCGTGACTGAGCGATAGGTCAGAGGACCAAACACACCAAATGGTAGCATCTCTGGGTCCGTGACACCAGCGTCAACATCGTCATTCATCTCAACACGAATGTACTTTGACCTGTTCGGATATTGTCCGTATTCTCTGTTTCTTTTTTCTGTTACATCGTACAAATTAAACTTGTCACCAATCTTTTTGGCAAGATAGTTCGGCGATGCCGGGTTCAAATCACAATTATCATATCGCTCAAGAATGACAGGCTTGTTATCACTGTCAGAGAGCTTACGAATTAGAACACTAAACGTTCCGTATTGCTCAAACTCTCCTCTAGGAGCCTTAATGTCTGCGATAGAAATTTTAATTTCGTTCTGAGCCCAGTCACCAGGAGTCAAGGCCTCGAATCTAAACAATTTCTGCTGATTCAAAGCATCATAAGATGCTGATGCTATACCTTGATTCATATCCTGACAGAAGTAGAATCCTGTGGTCGATTTTTGTGCTTCAAAGTTAAAATCATTACCAACTTCAGTGATATTTTCTTGGTTTCTCAATGGAAGAATAGCAGCGTATGCTTTAGAACTTCTAAGATCAACACCCTGGGCATCATTTGCACCAGTAAGCGAACCTTCGAGGTTCTTTGAACCAGAACCTATAATAACACCAATGGTGTTTCTTCGCTGTCCGAGAAGACTGAACTCGAAAGTTTCACCGAGCCAATATTTTCCACCCTGGTTTGCGGTAGCGGTACCAGCACGGGTGATATCGGTGTTTGTCACCGTCGGATTAGTGTTCAAAACTTTTCTAATAAAGTTGTTTTTATTTGGATTCATGCTAACAGAAACTTTTTCAAAGTTATCAAAAGTTCCATCTGAAGTGAATATCAAATCAATGTCGCCATTGTCGTTTGTCTGGTATAATTCGCAAGCCGATGCTGTGAGGTTAGCATGCTCTGCGCCGATACCGATTCTTGTTCCTGACAAAAGAACACGTCCAGCGGTCAGGTAAAATGTAGCAGCTAAGGCTCCCGAAAGAACACCACCACCGTCTTCATTAGCGGCAGGAGTCTGGATATTTCCAGAAGGCCACAAGAAAAGCCCATAGGCACCACCGGCAGCAGGGACGTTACTTATTTCACCAGCTTTAAACCCAGCTAAACCAGCGGATGTTGCATCAGGATCTTGCACACCAACTGTTCTCATGAAAGTCAGAGGAGAAGAGTTTCTTAACCAAGCTTGAGCAGCGTATGCTCCATAAGTTGGACCAAGCGTGTTTCCATATCTAGAAATATCGCCGGTTTCGTTACCTGGCATTGGATTACCAAACGTATCTATAAATTCAGAGAACGAATCAACTGTAACAGGCTGCATAGCCGGTCCTTTTCGTGCTCTACCTATAACCATTGGCCCAACCGTTGCTGGAGTAGCAGGCAGTTGGCTGTTGTCTATCTCGTCAACGAAAACGCCTGGAGAAATAAACTTAAACTTCTTTGTGGGATCATCCGCCATTTTTCTTTGTTCTCCTCATAAGCTAACAAATGTAATAATAAACCTTAAATGTAGGTTTGCTAATAATAAATAGTAAGACAAACCTCTAAACTCCTTTGAGTTTATGGTCGATACTTATCTTTTCTATTTGGGTTGAAGTCTGGGATGTCACCAAGTTCGGATCTCTCCCTGCTGAACCTTATTTTGGCTGGACTTTGACGCTTAACAGTAATCGGTGTGTTTTGATTATCTTTATCGCCAACAAGATAGCCTAAAACTTTTATTGACAATGCTGTTTTAAAAATTCTTTCAGTAACACCAAGTCCGTCTGCCTTAAAATCTATATTGTAGTTTGGGTCTAAAAAAGCCTCATATGAATTTCTTTCGTGCTCAACAGTGAACACACTGGGGTCACCTGTATGAGTGTGAAACTTTCCAAGTATTTGATTCATTTGTGTTTGATATTCGGTTACGATATCTATCGTATATGTCATCTCAACAAACGTTGGCATAGGGATCATCAACGTTTCGTAAACAATATTTTTGTTTTTCCCTGGGAAAGTTTGTCTATTCTTATTCATCCCACCTTCTGATTTTCTTATTGCGTTGGCATTTGCAAAATTTGCTGTTTTTTCTTGTTGTACCACTCTTGCTATGGGGATAGAACCACCACGCTTATAATAGTCAAAAAATGGAGGTATATTTATTCCGTAAACTCCTTTGTTAGCTGGGTTTTGAACGGCAGATACTTTATGAATAGAAATTAGTGGGTACTTTAGTGTTCTACCGTTCGGCCTAAGATCAGGATCATTTTTTATTTGATAAGCTCTCTCTGGCAAAGAGTATATCACAGGGACTTTTTCCCAGCCCTCGTTCGTATCAACAAAAATATCTAATTTTTCGTCCACAAATTTATAAACAGCGTAATCTATATCCTCTATCTTTGATGGAGCAAGGGAATAGGAAGAACTTAATTGAGTGTTAGTAGGTGTTCTAATCGGCATTAAATAGTCCTCGTCTGGCCTGTTTACCAACAAGAGTTACTTCCATTGAAGTCTCATCGTTTGTAAAAGCACTGTCTTGTCCAAAAATATATCTTGGCTCAAATAAATCCACAATCTCAAAAAGCATGTCATCATATTGCAAGAAGTCACCCAGTCGGGCAAACAGATCTTGATCTTCAACCAAACGACGTTTGTGCGTATGAACGTTAATATTATACAGGTTATCAAATCCATATTTTTCTTGCACTCGATCAGAGCCAACATACTCGACCAAGGCATAAACTCTAACTGGAGGGAGAAAGGTTTTCTTGATGGATTCTCCATACAAGGGATGAAAGTTAGATCTCTCGACATCTATTGGATAATACAATACCTGTTGTCCGACAATCTTTTCGACTATCTCATCATTTATTTGTTTAACAAAGTTTCTCTCCGCTTGCCCGACAAAAAGCGGGGGTGGAGGAGAGGCCGGTTGAGTCCATTTATTCTTTTGACTAGTCATTTAGTTATCCAACATAAATGCCATGAGGAATCGTCTTAAACACATTATTAATACTATCTTGCATTGCGGCATCACCCTCTGCAAGTTTGCCATAGACCATTTCATCAAGGACTGTCTTAAGTTCTTCCCTTAGAGTGCTTTGTTCCTCCTTTGCCTCAGAAATAAGCGCTGCGCCGTTCAAAGTAACATCATTGCCAGGAATTGGAATTGAACCTAGTTTCGATCTAACTTGTCCAAGAACTTCTTTACAGAGGGCCAAAGCATACCTTCTAATCCACTGTTTGCCAATACTGTTAATATTTTTGTAAGGGACATTAGGGAAAGGCAGAGAGTTCATATTATTAACTCCGTCTGCGCCATATTTTCTGTCTTCCTCTTCTTGAAAGGCATCTTCGGAAACTCTAAATCTAACCCAGAAATTGTCTGGATTTTGACCATCCGGGGTCGGAAATATTCTAAGCTTATTGTTATTAATTTGGAAAGAAAAATGAGAGGCTCTAACTTTCATATCTTCTTCATAGGCATATGCCTGTAAAGTGTTTTGCCAGTTTGGCACTATTTGAAAATTAGAATCGTCAGCGTACATTCCATAAGTTGATAGGTTCCCAATGGTGCCTACACTGTAGCCGCCAAAAAATCTCCAAGCGGCTCTTGGAGTTTTATAATACACTTGTTGTATTGTTATTGAGCTAGACCCAATCTTGTTATAGAAAGGCTGTGAAGACTCTAAAGATGCGCTGTAAATGACAGCTTGTAGATCATAGTCCTGAACATCTCTAGAGGCTGAGAACGAAGCTGAGTAAATTGTCTGGGAGGCTCCCAATCCTGCGTGTACACCAACACCTCTACCAATATGTGTAGCATATCCCAACTGAAATCTAGGAAACTTTAAATTTGCTTTTGTTTGATATGTTCCACTTAGTTCACCATCTTGATCAAATGTACCTGTTGTATTCCCTAGCAAGTCTGACAACACGTTTTTGGCCTGATGCGTATTAACAATATATGAATACTCTAAACAAGCCTCTTCATAAGCATTGTAAACATTATCAGGTTGTATCTCTAAGTCAAGAACATTTCCCCCAAGCTTATTATAAACATAGGTTACTTGATCAACGGCTCCGCTAAGAAAATTTGAGTCGCTACTATAGATACCATAAGCTAACGCATCGGATACATCACCGAAGGTTCCTGTTGAGGGCAAAACCAAAGCACTGGTTTGACTGGTTGGCTGTAAATTTACAGGCATTAATTAATCCTCACATTGATTTTTAAGACACTTGGTCTTAGTAAGTAGTTTTAATGTTAAATGATAGCATATAAAAACAAAAAACCTCGCCACAAGGACGAGGTTCTCTGCGTTATTATTCAACCTTAAGGTTAATTAGCCATTAAGATCGTAACAAACAACTAGACCGTAGTAGTCAGGACGCACCATCTTCTTGGCATAGCGAGTCATCACGCCCTTGCGGGGCACGAAGTCTTCGGTACCAAAAATGGTAGGCGTGACTTGCAGCGGAACATAAGGAGCATACACATAGCCACTTTCAAGGAAGCTATTACCCTTACGTCCAACAAGAATCACGTTGCGAAGGAAGTACGGATCAACGTAGATGTCCATCTTGCGGCTCAACGAACCAACATTGACGGCACCCCACGAACCCTGATCATCCTCAGGCGTGACGCTTGCCTTGAATCCAGCGGTGAACTCAAGGAGGCTGGCCACTTCCGGCGAACAAACGATGAAGTTTGCACCACCACGAAGGGTCTTACGATGCATACGAGCGCTGAGATCATTAATGGTCTCAAGCAAGGTCTCGTACCACTCACTCACGGTACCCGTAAAGGTCGGAGCCAAGCTGTTCGAGATATCTGCACCAGTTTCACGATCAAGGAACTTACCAGGGCGACGGCTCCAGTAAAGCTTACCAGCCGTTGCACCAGCAACAAGATCCGAAAGAATTTCCTGATCAATTTCAAGAGCAATCTGCTCGGAAAGAATGCTTGTCAACTCAACTTCAGCGTCGAGGTTATGATAAGCGTTCAAGTCCTGAGCAAGCTCGGGGCTCCACTTAGCCTTGAGCTTCTTGGTGACTGCTGTGACAGCGGTGCTGTCCACCTTGATGTCGATCTCTGGGATCTGCTGTTGGGTTTCAAGTCCCCAACCTTGGTTACCGTTTGCACCCTTAAGGGCACCAAAAGGATCACCAGCAGCAACGAATTCGTCCGCAATCGGGAAGGAAACCTTACCGACAGCGAGCGCACCACCCTGCGAGGCTCCACCAATGGCGTCACCTGCCAGCGAGTGCGAAAGCGCCACTGCTGACAGTGTTGCATTGCGGCTGACGCCGACAACAAGAACTCTGTCTCTTCTGGTTCCGGAGAACTGAGTGAGACGACGAGCCTGATATGCTTCGCCAAGCGCTGAGGTGCCTGCTTTGGTACCAAGATCACCAGCACCATTAACACCCGAGACCACAAAAGCGGCAAGGTTGTCTAAGTTAGCACCGTTAGCGTTGGTAACATCAAATTCAGCAATAACGTAAGTCGAGGTACCCGAAATAAGATCAGGGTCACGACGAAGAGTCTGCACATCATTAGCCGACTCGTTCGCACCGAACGTACCCGACGAAATAACGGTAAGACCTGTAATCGAACCTGTTGGGCTCGAATATCCGTTACCAAGGTTATAAAAACCTTTCTCACCAGCAGAGTCGGCAAGATTAGCACCACTCATAATCTGGTTGGCGACACGGCCTTGACCGTAAATCGACTCATTGCCAGTGGCACCGAGACGGTGAGCGCTACCGCTACCATCAATTGCGCCCATAGCGCTATCAGGACTATACACGAAGTCCATGAAGAAGATGAGTCCACTTGGGAGGCTCATCGGTTGCACGGAAACGAGGTCCTGTGCTAACAACCCACCGAATACACGGCGAACAATTGGGAATGCAACAGAAGCGAATCCTTCGACATCACCTGCTTGCATGGTAGTTTGCTCTTTGAGAAGTTGAGCAGCTTGGTTCTCCAAAAGACGAGCCATATTCGAGCGATCATTATCACCCAGCCCTTCCAGAAGACCAGTCTTGGCCCACTTATCAAGTAGAGCTTCACCTTCATGGGCGAGCGAACGTCGTTTGATTCCTTCAGTCAAAGTATCAATTACAGACATTTTTTTTCTCCTTAATAAATCTGTTTTATTTGTTGTATATACCAGCTAGTGTAGACCAGCGCTTTAAAACCGGATTACTATCACCATCGGATGTTTCAGACTCACGTCTTCCGCTTAGAACAACTGATGATTTTCTTGACACAGCTTCAGACAACGATTGTGGGGCTTTCTTAGATGAACTGCCCGCCATTGTCTTTTGAAGAGCTTCAAAAATCAACTCTGCTTCTTTAACCGATTGTGCCTCAGTGACTAACTCAACAATTTTACTTTTTTGCTGCTCATTCAGGGAGGAGTCCTGTAGTACACGATTGGTATACAACAACCTAGCGTTAGAGAGGTTAACCTCTTCCAAACGATTCTTAACTTTTACTAATAAATTCTTTAGATCTTTGTTTTGTTTTGTAAGTTCTTCATTTTTCATTTCAAGCCTGTCGGTCTTGTATTCCAAACTTTCAAGATCTTCTTTGGAAACGCCATCTTCAGCGGGCGAGGCCACATACATTCCTGCCTCTTCCTCAGACTCAGCGACTTCCTCTTCGTCGTACTCTGCCACCATAGCTTGATCTTCTTTGTCTATGTCAACAGTCAAAATTTCTTTAAATATGTCAACAAGATCAGACTCGTCAACTTCAATTTCATCATCGTCCCTGTTGCCAGGTTCAACTCCATCTTCTATGCTTACGTCAAGTCCAACTTCATCAGCGATTTCTTGGCGGTCAAGCTCAAAATCTGTCTCTTCTGGGTCCTCTTCGGACTCGGCAGCGGCGATTATTTGGTCTAAATCAACAACAACCACATCATCACCTTCTACATCAGGATCATATGCCATCGGAATATCTAGATCATCACCGCCAGCTTCATCAGTGTCCATCTCGTCATCCATCCCAAGGTCCATTTCTTCATCTTGTTCTAGAATGCTCTGCATGGCTTGCTCAACTTCCGTTGAATATTTTTCAATTACGGCGCTTTCAGCGCTTTTCAGAGCAGCTTCTCGTAATTGAGACGCATCAATAATGGCTTGTTCAAGCATAGAGTTAGACATAAATATATCCCCTTCGAAGAGAGTTAATCAAATTAAATAGTTGTGACAAACACAAATAGGACTTTTTTCTACTTGTAATATCAGTCTGAAACACCTGATCCAGTCGGTGTCAACATCTCACCGGAAGCAATATTTGTAATTTCAGCATAGATTTGATAATTCACAGTCTGTGCAGCAGTGGCATTTGAAATGTAAATATCTTTCATTCTGCCGTTCAAAGTAATTTGATTACTTCCTGTTAAGCCGCCGGGAGTTAGGGCACCAGAAACTGTTATAAAATGCCGGGTCGTCTCTGGAGTATTCATTGAACCTGTGGGAGCAAAAGAAATTCTTAGTGCGTGGGCACCGTGGTTTATGACAGTGACAGATTTTGCGATAGGATCAAAAGAATGAGGGTCTTGCTCACCAGCGCCCAGGGCGTCAGTTCCAGAAAGATATGGCAGCCCGGCCATCTGATACGATCCAACGTTATTAACTCCTGGGGTTCCCCAATTAGCATTTCTACCCATTATCTTCTCCTCCTAGAACGTTTGGCAGTTCTCTTACTACTAGGATTAAATAGTTCGTCTCTATCTCTATTGACCTTATCAATTACTCTTTGCCTGTTTGCTTTCTTTTCTGATTTAAGCACAGATGGTTTCTTAAATCGTGTTCTAGATCTAAATTCTTCCACGATACCTTCTTTCTTTGCTTTCTTGATAAACTTTCTGACCATTCTCTCGTTATTATCACCACACTCTTGTGCGGTTACAGTGATACAGCCACTTATATTTTTCTGGAATTTCTTGTTTCTTTGTTTTCTCATTTTATTACTTTCTTGTTTTGGAGGCAACTGCTGCCCAATTACCCATTCCTGGGAGGTTAGTTATATCAACACCCGAGTCCCCAGGTGGTAGCCCACTAAGTGGACCTCTACCGGACTCTGGTATTGGTTGAGTTCCCTCAAATAACTGAGGGTTTGAAAATTTGCTCTTAACGTCGTCATATGCATTGGATCCGATAGCGTCAAGAACTCTTTTTTTAGATTCTATCATTTGTGTTGATTGTCGTGATGGCGTTTTACGCTCTTGTTCGAACATTGGCTTTGTTGGCGCAGAGGTCAACCCTTGGGCTACCTCTGTGATAATACCAGAAAGAACACCCTCTTCAAAGATTACCTCTTTGACACATTCTTTAATAATATTTTTGAGTTCCGATTTTTTCATCTCTTTCCTTTCTTATTTAACTTGGTGCCAGGCCTGGTGTGCGCCCTCGCTAATCCAAACATATTCAGTTGCGGTTACTCCAGCATCATTGTTAAGGCTATCAAAAGTGCCACTTATGAGTCCCGAAGGTAGAATGAAGACATTGTTAGTAGTTGTTTTAACAATTAGTGAGAGCCTTGTGCCAGAATCATTCCCTCTAGGAAAAGCTAGATCGTGAACTTCCATTCCCCCGCCCATATCAAAGCCGTTAATTGAGTCTGCATCTAACAATATGGTACCAGAGGCCACAGTTAAACTGCTATTTGTGCCACTTCCAAGATCTTGTTCTTTTACTTGGGTAACATAAAATTGTGAAGTGGTTGTGCCTGCTACTTTTGCGTTTCCAGAAACCTCCAGTGGATGTGTTGGAACTTTGGTGTGAAGACCTATAAAGCCATTGCTACCCTCGATAGTGATGCGGGCCTTATTAGTGCCATTAGTTTGATCGGTTGCTATTTGAAATGGTCGGGCACCGGCAGCATTAGGACAGTGGGCATTAAGGAAGAAAGCATTTGCAAGAGAATCAGTAAATGAAGCATTTGCGTCGCCTTCCATAGCAATACTAGCCAGGCGATTTGCTCTAGAATTAGAGTTCTGTCCATCCTGATAAAAGTCTATGTAAGGATTATCATTTTCACCAGAGTTGTCACTATCCGCAGCTAGTCTGATTCCAACATCAGCAGAACCCATTAGGCGAAGACAACTCTCTACTCCAGTTCGCTCTTGAATGTCAAGTGAAAAAAGCGGCTGGTTAGTACCAATACCGATACGATTATTTGCGCCATCGACATGAAACATGTTTGCGTTGTTATTGGTTTCTACCCGAAAATCAATATCAACCCCTTCCTCATTAAAAGTTATTTCGTTATTAGTACCCTGAGTGATATCAATAAAATTAACTCCGCCGGCTTGGATGTTTATGTCGTCGGTGGTAAAATTAATAAAGGTGTCATCATCACCTCTGTGGTAGATAAACTGACCAACTTCCATGCTTCCACCAACAGATAATTTGTAGCTTGGATCAGCAACACCAAGTCCGACACGACCGTTTGCTAAGAAAAATACATTTTCATTTAACTGAAGAGTGCCCGTAACTTGATGTAGGTCGCCATCGCTATTTCCTAGCTTTGTGTCGCCATCGGCCTCAAGCCGAATTGCGAATCCCTGTCCACCACTACCACTAGCACCAAAACCGGCTGACATTTTAGTCTCCTATAACATCATTTAAAGCACGATTAATTCTATCTGCTTTAGTTAGGTTAGTTTTAATTTCTTTACCCTCCGCAACCAAGAAAGCGCCGCTAGTGCTTGGCTCGGATACCAAATCAAAACACAGCAACTGAAAATCATCTTCGACCATGGTCGTGCCACCTTCCTGTCGTGTCGAACCCAGCCCACGACTGGATATACCCAATTGAACTCCACCTTTTACAAGTTGCTTGGCGACCTGGCCAGCGGGCGTATCAAGAATTTTTAACTTGCCCATCACGTCGTCACCATCCCACCAAACCTCAGTTACCAAATGACTAGCATTTTTAAGTTCTACAACAGAACTATCTGGGTGGTCAAGTTCACCAATGGCTCGCCCTTCTTTTACAAGTTTTGTATAGTTTTTCATTTCTCGCTCAAGAATTGGTCGTGGGTAAATGCGACCGTTACCATTCTTTGCATCAGCAGCTTGTATTTTGCCTGCCAAAACGAGGTGAATACCATTTTTATTACCTTCACGCTCGTCTTCTGTGAGAAGATCGTCACTGTAATCTAGATTCATAAACTCTTGAAGCACATATTTCTTAGTCATTTTTATCTCCTTAGAGTGCGGGCGCTACCCGCACGATACTGCTACCCCTGCAACAATTGGTTACTGGTCTTAGCATCCATTTTTGCGTCCACATTCCTTTTAGTTCTGTATTCATGCTGGAATCCTCCGTCAGATATTAGCATACATAACGCATATGACGTGCCAGAAGACAACCATCCCATCACAAGGGCATTGACTAAAGATACGTCAAATGTAAATAGTTCGGTAAAAGGGTTTAGGAGCACAAGAAGAACACCAACCCAAAAGCCAACACACATTGGGCAATGAAAAAAATGGTGAGTTGGTCTTAATTTATCAAATAGAGTAGAGAATACGAGTATCTGGGTAAGACCATAGCTCGCTAGAATAAAGTAAACTAATTCCAAGGTGCCCTCATCTAATATAAGTAGCCATACCCAACAAAACTGTAAGGTATGTCGTAACTTCTAGATCTTCCGTAAGGAGTTTCTTCCTCCGGAGTAATTTCTCCAAGCTCGGTTGTCTCGGATTCCTCTGGGTCCGTAAATCTATCCTCAATGTGCTTGTCATATTGTGCTGACTTGATTTCTTCCCCGAGGCTTTTCTTAATATATTTCTCTATTTCAAGTAAAGCAACTTGAATATTGTCAATACCCTCGGGTGCATCTTCTATTTTTGCTTCCAAGACACCAAATTTTAAGCCACCTTGAATCATATTGTGGCTTATCACTCCGCCCTCCTCCAAAGACTGCATCAAATCTCTCTGATAACTATAGATGTTGGAGTTGTCACCCGAATACATTTTTGGTATAGCAGAAACTGAACCCGCTTTGGGGGACACAACAATATTCATTTTTTCATGATCTAAAATTAGAATATTTCCGTCAAGTGTTTTACGGATTTGTAGTTCAATTGTGGCCTGAGGTGGTTTTGGCGGCTCAGGCTTATTTATCTTAATTTTCAGCGTCATCGGATTCGTATTCTCTTACTAAAGTCTGAAGTTTTAGAACCTTTTTAAGGTCTGCCTCTGTTATACTTGAAACATCAAACGATCCAATCTTCTCTAATACGACTTTAGTGCTATTGAGCATTTCCTCGTCAGACTTAACTTCTTCAAGTGTCAAAGACTGTTCGACTTTATCTCTTATTCTGCTTAATTCTTCTACAAGGTGAATTTGAAAGTCAGCATAATTATCCCCTAACGAAACAATATACTTATTTAACAAGTCACGTTGCTCGGGTAACAATTCTTTATATTTATCATTGTAATTTTTGACAAAGCTGCTAACAACTAAATTATCAACTGGCTTCATAGCGCCCTCTTGTATGGTTTCCCCTGAAGACAATGAATCTAAAACTTCGTTTTCCAAAATAACACGCTTATTAACCGGGGTGCTGGAATTAAATATCTGGCTAACTGTTGCAAAGCTTTTATAGTTTGGTACAAAGTTTGAAAAAACAGAAGACCCAAGCTCTTGATTTATTGTTTTAATAAGTTTACTTTGTTCATTAAAGATCTGGTTGGGGGAAAGCTTTTCGTGTTCTGCCCGAACATGAAATATCATCTTTTCTGCGGTGTACTTGTCCAATTCTTTGGTTTCGATAAGTGCTTTATAACATTTCAGTTCTTTGCTCAAGACAGAGCCATTTGAAAAATGCTCCTTTATTATACTAACAATTTTATTCTTTCTATTAGCGTTCTTAGTTACAATGGCTTTTGTGACCTCTCTAATAAGAGCCTCGAAAACAAAAGCAGTGTTTCTTTTCTTATTGTGTTTAGTTCTCATTGTTTTTTTCCAAATCCCTGATCAATCGAAGTACATCGTTGTTTGATTCCCTTAATAGAGTCTCTTCACGATCTAGTGCTTCACCAACCGTTCCCCTTGATAAAGGTCTCATTTCGCCTGCCCACCCTTTATATAGGTTTCTATCAGAGCTAGATGCCACGCTATCTCCTGCACTAGCTAAATAACTTCTCAATCTTGCGCCGGCACGGCGGCCGTCAAGCGTTACCTTTTCATAGCCGTTATCGTTTCTTTGACCTGGTTCTGGTTCTGCCAGTAAAGGACCTTCGTCGGCTGGCTCATCGGCGGCTGGTATTTCGTCAGTCGCTGCGTCGAGGCTTTGGTCTGCCCCAAGATCGTCACCACCGAGGTCACCGCCTGCTTCACCTGCTCCTGCACCGGCTGTAACGGCAGCAGTCATCGCCTCACCAGCGGCGGTGCCAATTGACTCCATAGAGGCCGTGTGCTTAGAGTCGCCATACTGTTCAAACATAATTCGTTCGACTTCATCATCATCAAGCTTGAATATATTTTTGTAAATCCATCGTTTGGAGAAATACCCATCAGTCGCTGCACCAGCTATTTCAAACTTAGTTCTAAAATGTTCAAGCTCTTGCAATTCAGCGATCTTAGATGGATTATTCAAAGTCAACTTAAAGTTAGTTAGATCGTTATTCCTATAGCCCAAAGTAAACAAGTGAATAATACACAACTTTTCTAGCTCAGCTAAGACCACCCGCTGTAATCTTTGGATAGTCCTTGCAAAACGAATATCTTTTTGCGCTAAGGTGGTTTTGTCCTCCATCGCATCAGACTGAGCCAAATATGCTTTTGGTACCTTAAGTGCTGAAAACAACTTGTCTCTCAAATAATTAACATCGTCGATGTCACCAGTGAAAGAGCCACCAGCCAGTGTTTCAATACGAGAAGATTGTCCTGCTCGCACCGGAATGTAGTAATCTTCATCGATGCTCATAGCATTGTATCTAAGGTCAACTCTGCCTGTGTCGGCATCAACAATTTGATTTCTCTTCATCTGAGTCTTTACTTGCTCGATATACATTTCAACATCCTCAGCAGGGATGTTCCCGACATCAATGTAAAAAACTCGACGCTCAGGAGAACGAACAATTCTGTAGGCCATCATTGCGTCTTCTAAGAGTGTTAACTGTCTCCAAATTCTTCTAGAGGGTTCCAACACAGAAGTTCCATAGGGGACGTATTTATCGTTCCCCAAAACTCTAAAATGGGCTATTTGCCAATTTTCGAACGTGACACCAGGCTGGGAATCTCCCGACCAATAATATTGAACATAGTTTGGATTTGTTGGATCTTTTCCTTCTAGTCTCTCGACTTCACGGACAGGAAGCGGTATGACATTAGTAACTCCCAAATCATCATCAACGTCCAGATATAAATAATAGTCCCCAAACTTACACATACTACGAGCCCAACCAAAAAGGTTTGACTCAACATTTAGAACAGTATATAAAAGAGTATTAATTATTTCCTTTATTTCTCTGTTGTGGCACTCAATGTGAACCAAAGGGTTTATTTCAGAGGATGTTGTTATCTCATCAGCGTAAACATCCAAAGCAGAAGCGATCTCAGGCATATATTCCATTTGATCAAAGTCAGTATAGCGCAACTGCTTATCCCTATTCAGCAGGACCTTGCTCTGTAGTCCAGAAAAGGGGTTGTAGTATTCTTTTTTCTTAAATTCTTTACCATTTGCAGTTGTAAACTTATATTTTGTAACAGTCCTGGCCGTTGTTCTTGTAACAGTAGGCTGATTGTAATCAACTAATGGACCACTAAACAACCTTGTAAGTCTTTTAAACAAAGTGGACTGTTGATTCCGAGGATTGTTTTGATCACTCTTGTGTTGGTTACTATTATCTGACATTTTTACCCCTTAATAATCCAAGATAAGTCGTATCTTTTTCCGTCATTACCTTCGAAACTACTTTGTGGACCCTTCTTAGGCTTAAAGCCTTGCATTCCAGGTATTTTAGTGTCAAAGGTACTGTTACTAACAGATATACCACCTATCATTGCTTTTTTATAATCTATTTCCCTCTTATTTACAGTTAACGCTGTGTCTCTAACCCAACATCCGATACTTGTTGCTATAACAAGATCATCATTATACCCTCTCATCGCCTGTGGTCGCCCATTATGCCAGACAAAAGTTTTAATTTCGCTAGCAAGACGTTTCGAGTTAATATTAATTAGTTTGTTTCTAACGAATTCTTCAAACTTAGCAATCACTAATGGTCTTGTCTTCATTGACATGGTGAAACCGGCCACACCACCGATTGCCTCTGCCGTAGCTTGGTCCACATATTCATGTGTTGACTTGATGCTATAATAAATGTTAGGATAGTCTAAATCTTCAAGTCTGTTGAGCACACCAATACCCAGAGAATTGTTCTCAATCACAAGAAGAGCTTGATTATACTCTGTAGCCATGCTATAAAGCAAAGGAGCAAACATATCTGGTGTTATTTTACCTTGGTATTCCGCCACTTGATTCATAGTCTGAATATCTATTATCTGACATACACTATAATCCGAGCCATCCCCTCTAGCAACGTCTGCAATAGCTAAATAGTCTCTCCCATCTTGAGGAGTTTCCCATATCCAATAATTTCTATCAAAGCCAGTTTTTCTCTCTGGGTCAGATATGTTTTCTAAAATTCTATTTAAGTCGTCGCCATGAACCACCGTCTCGCCTGAAGCGTTGAAGTTACACTCAAGCTCTTGAGCGATTTCACGTTTAGACATATTCCTAGTTTCTTTTTGAAACCAGGCTGCATCTCTTTCCGGATGCACGTCCCACGGCAGTTTGATCGGGTTAAAGTCGTTTTTACCTAATTCTGCTTCGGTGTAGTTTTTGTGAAACCAATTACCAACACCATAAGGAGTGCTTAGTGCTATACAGGTACCACCAGTTGAAAGCGTGGGATACAAACCAGCCCACATCTCCTCAAGTCCCTCAACAATGGCCGCCTCATCAATAACCAAAAGAGAAAGTGCCTCTGAACGACCGGCATCGCCTGATGTTGAGGATGCCTTGACTTGAGAGCCATTAGTTAACTCAAACGAGTTTCTATTGTCAATAGCAATAGACGCAATCTTTAACCACGCTGGTAAATTTTTGTATATGGCTTTTGATTTTTTAACAAGGTTCGCAGCAGTGTTTAGCTTTGTTGCTACGACCAAAATGTTTTTATCACGATGGAACAACATTAACCAAGCAACATAGGATGCAACTGTGGTTGAAATGCCTAGCTGTCGTGCCTTCAAGATAATATTGAAGCGATGTTTTTTAAAATCTTTCAGGGCGTTTTCCTGAAATTTATACATATCAAAAGGTATCAACCCATGCATAGGGTGTGATATTTTTGCATATTTATTAGAAAAGTAGACAGGATCTTTTCCGCAGCGGACGATCTCTGCCATCATATCTTTTCTTGTAAGGCTCATTTAGGCCTCTGGCGTATCAGGATTTTTTGGTGCTTTATCGTTACTTGGTCTCTTATCAGAGAAAAGATCTAAGAACTTCTTGATCCCATCATCAACTGTATCCTTTGATGGTTGTCTAAGGCTCTCAACGCCTTCAACGCCGCCGATCTTATATCTTTTAACTGCTTGGACAAAGTTTCTAACCCTAGAGGTGCTTTGCACCATTATGTCAGCTTCAGCAACTTCACTAAGTGTTACTGAAGTTTTTGTCACCTTGTTGTACTCTTTCTTAAGATACTTAATAATATCCCCAAATTTTCTTTCGATCTCATTTTCGAACTGGGCTCTAGGATGAATCTCTTTCATTAGAACTTCGCTGTGGTAAGTTACGATCATTTGGTCAGCCGAAAACCGAACCTTAAATCCATCGATAACACGGCTGTCCAAAATTGGGTGACCCTCTTCTCGTTTCAAACCTATTTTTTCGTCCATGTTCTCGTAGCCGTCATAGGCATTAGAAGCTGCTTGACTCAAACCCTTAATTACATCTAAAATGGTAGCCATGTTTTTATTCTCCAAAATAATCTAGAAATGTAAGCTCTGAAAAAACGACCTATCCTTTTAGGTAGTGGTGGTTTCCAAACGCCGTCGCCAGGTCGCCAGCCAGATTTCCATCGCTCCTCTCTAAACTCTACATAGTTAATATAGCACTTTTCACAGCACTTAAACCTATTCATATATAGGTCGTCCCTAGACGAAAATGAATAAGTTTTACAAACAGGACAAGACCTGTCTGTAGATGTGACTTTTTTGCTCGTCTTGATTAGGATATTTCCAGAGTCATAAGACGTTTTTGTTCTTTCTTTTTTGTATAGACTTTTTCTTCTATCTGCCAATTGCTCAAGGTAACTCTCTTCTTTACCCTCTTCCCAACCAGATCTAAAATCTTGCACTGTCTCTTTGCCATACTTTTCTGCAATGGCCTTCTCAACTGCTGCAATATAGTTATAATCTTTATTCATCTCTGATAAACTGCGTGAACAATCCCAACTGATAGTCCTGTTCCAATCGCCAAACCCGTGATAAGACCAAGGGTTCCCCGATTTCTGTCAAACCAAGAATTATTTTTCTTTAATGTTCCCTCTAGCTGGGAAATGTAATGTTTGTACCCAAGCTGTACCTGAGCGCAAACTTTCTGGTCAACTGAACATTCTAATAATTTGGCGTTGGTATCAATTTTCTTTTCCAGTATTTTGCGAAAGTCTTCCTCGCTCAACAGGATCCCAACATAGGTGCTGCCCTCTTGCTCAACAACCGCTGGGCGAGGTTCAAATTTTGTGACCTCTGCCGCAGCGGCGTTGAATGAAAAAAGCAGTATAAGTGCAACTACTGTCTTCATATTATTTCAAGAACTTTTTCAGTCCCTCGATGCGTTTAGCGGGACGCTTCAAGCCGCTTACCAAAGTATAAGTTACAAGCTTGTCACGATTAGAATCCTCATAAATACCACGATGAATGATAGCTCCACCAGTCAAAGCAGCTAAGGTATCAAAACCAAACTCGATACTGTCCATAAGCCCAACAGTCTCTTCAAAGATTGTTTCCCCGCCAACAACAATACAAGCAGCGCCCGTAGCAGTTGTTAGGTCAAAACCTTCAGCGAGAAGTGTTTTCTCTAGGTTCTTCTTAAGAGCGCTTGAGATGGCCGTTTCGCTATCAACATCTTTTACACTCGTAACACCCATAATCATACAACCGGACTGACGCATGATACTATCATAGTCTGTAGCATCGAAGGTTGTATATTCTGAGTCTTGATTTGCCAGGACGTTGAAGACGTGGAACAAACCAGCGACTGTATTGTTGATTGTAGTCCAGAACTTCTTAACTGTAAGTTTGGGATACAATCTTTTAATTTTCTCGTTGTCCACCATAATCAGGGGAGCAATCTTTCCTTTTTCTGCGAGCCCGCAAAGCTGAGTGATACGAGCGTGGGCATTCTTAGCAACCGTAGGGGAGGCTGATTCACCAGCAGTTGGAAGCGAGGCAATAACTCCAACCCTCTCATCAACATCGTCAACACCAATGTAGGTGAAATACTTTTTAGCTACTTTGATGAGAGTGTTTACGGTGCCACCGCCAGAGCCACCCGAGACTCCTAAGCAGATCAAAATACGATCAACATTATTTCCAAACACTTCACGGAACTTATTAAATACTTCTTGTTCTTTGCGCTCGATAGCAGCTTCAGCTTTGGCCTGATCTTTGCCTGCTCCTTGCTCTCCGTGTTCATCCACAAGAAACTTCTGATTTTCAGGCAGATCAAGTCCATTAAGATCAGAGCGTGCCGTATTGACCGCAACCGTCTTGGTGTATCCCATATCATAAAATGCTTTAGCCATGCGACCGCCGCCTTGACCAGCGCCCACAATGGCATATGTCAGAGCACCGCCTGACTTATCCTCAATGGACTCTTCTTCTTCGTTTAGATCTGGATCATAATCCTCAATATCAAGTGTAGGAATGTCTACCATTTTATTTCTCCTTATTAGATGTCTAATTCCTTGTGAAGTCTGATTAGTGCTTTCAATCGTTCTTCTCGGTCGTCTATTTTCTCAGTGTCTTTTAGACGGCTTTTGAAAACTCCTTTAATCACCCCAATCTTATCTTTCTCTAGTCTACCACGCAACTCTGCTTCCTTTAAGGCTACGGTTGCTTCTGTTTTAAATGCTTCTAAATATTCTATTTTATCATCCGCTGGTTTCAACAAACGATAAAAGTAAATGAGCAGGCTTGCCAAAACGACAAACCCCAGTACAAATTTCCACCAGCTAGACTTTAACTTGTACCATATCCACTTCATTTTCCGTGTTTCCAAGTGGCTGCGATATCAGCAGCGCCCTGTAGTCCAATATAGGCCAACGACACAGCAACCCAGTCACTGCTAGTAACTGATCCAACTGCAAGAAACACCGTCGATGTCCCCCAGACTATTAATTTTCTTGAGGCCCATTTGCCGAGCCATTTGTCTATTTTTTGTTGCATATCCACAGTATCTCCTCTGTAGATATAAATAGTTTACATTATGATAAGTTACATCTTTTGTATCTTCAATTGAAGAATACGCTTAATCTCTTTGGGGTCTAACTTATCACTCATCATATTGAGGAAAATGTCTAACATCTCCAGAGCCTCGACTCTTCTATCAACTTTAGACAAAAGTCTTCTAAGCTGTGGGAGTGTGTCTAGCTTCTTTTTAGCTGTAGTAACATCTGATGTCATTTTCATTCCTGCCCCGGCTGAAGGTGCTTTTTGATTCATAGCGGTGGCGCTCGGCGGCGTTGCGGTGGCGGTTTCGCCTGGTCGTTCTTGAAGAAGGTTGCTTATTTCTTCTTTAATAACTTCTTCTAAATGTTGTCTTGTGATTTTCATCTTAAGCCCTCCTCGGACTAACAATAAATAGTATCAACATTTTCTTTTAGCCCGCTTATGTATCTGAACTAATTCCGCCCTTACCCGCACTTCTTTTCCCTCGTAAATAATAGTTGCTATTTTT
>Ga0098043_1000049_pt1 | contig 34714 bp, 57 predicted proteins | sample 9B_taG_FD_92581 | JGI IMG/M metagenome (GOLD analysis project Ga0098043, IMG submission 92581) | Marine viral communities from the Subarctic Pacific Ocean - 9B_ETSP_OMZ_AT15188_CsCl metaG | ecosystem: Environmental > Aquatic > Marine > Oceanic | place: Subarctic Pacific Ocean | collected 2015-01-10 | reverse complement strand
GACATGCTCTTTTCTTAGGAGTTTTTCTGCAGTCAATGTTAAATTTTTTAATTTGACCTAAATTTCTAGCACAAAAAGATCTTTTACGTGGTCCTCCTCCAGGTTGTGGTGCCTTGAGTTTAGAACCAGTCTTTCTGTTGATCATCTTACGTCCCTTGGCTGTAAGACCACCTGATTTGCTTTTACAACCATTCTTGATTGAGCAACCCTTCATTCCTCCTTTTTTCTTGCTAGCCATTATTTTCCAACTTTTTTCTGTGCCATCTTATGTGACTCACCAAATGATGCACCATTTTTCATTGCATCAACCATCATTTGCATATGTTTTTTACTATGATGTACAGAATGTTTTTTAAGTGTTTTTTGTTGTCTCATAGTTAATGCACATACATCAACACCTTTTACTTTTCCTATACATTTTTCACCACCCTTTTTATAAGTTGTTACACTTTTTGGCATTGTGCCTTTTTTCTTTGCGGGTTTAATATTCTTTGCAGGCATAATTTTAAATTTAATTTATTAATATTATTTTTTCTTTTTTTTCCAACTAATTCTTTTTGGTCCAGTTTTTTTACTTGAAGAAGAATTACATTGTGCTTTAGTTGGTCTACAAGCTGGATACGGTCTTTTAGATCCGCCTTTTGCTGACTTTCTTCCACAAGGTTTACCAGTCTTACAATCTATCCAACCTTTACCTTTGTTTCTGCTAAACCATTTATGTAAACTTTCTTTAGCCATTATTTCTTTTTCTTTTTAGACTTGTTACCCCAATTAGCAGCCCCCACCTTTCTACATCTTACTAGTGCCCCTGACGCATAAGCTGATGGCCATACGCTATATCTTGATCTTACTTTACTGTAACATGCGTCTCTTTTAGCTTTTTTCTTTTTCTTTGCCATAATTTATCTTTTTCCGCCATGGTATACTACAGCATGACCCATTTCTATTAATTTATCATTTACACAGCATTCTTTTTCTTCTATTACTACATGTAACTTACCAAGAACTCTACCAAACTTACCCACTTTTTCACTTTCTAGAATAAAAAAGTCTTCTTCATTTATTTCAGTCAGAAGCTTTACTAAAGCATCTTTAGCTGCTAGACCACGTTTCTTTTCTTCTAGATCCCTGGTCCTTGACTCAGGAGTATTTATCCCCGCCAGTCTGATTCTTTTGTGAACCGTTATATCAAACCCAAGATTTATAGTAGCATCTATTGTGTCACCATCAATTACTCTTGAGACTTTAGCTTTATATACGTACATTTAATTGTTCTTTTATCTGCCTATCAATAATTATATCTCTTATCTCAGCACACTTTTCATACTCTTCAGTGTCCACGAAATAAGCCATCATATTCTCTAAAGTATCTAAAGACATTTCTTCATCAGGAGTATGGGCCATTACGGCACTACTTCCGTCTACGGTTTTCATATCTAAAAGATCTTCAAACTTTTTCCTACCCGTTATAACTAGAAAAGAATTATTAAAAGCTGTTTCTACTATTAGATCCTCTAGAGCTAGTTTTTGTTGTAATGTTAATCCGTCCATCTTATCATCAAACTCACCTAATCCGTCATTGTCAAAATTATTTTCCATTTTATTTTAATTTTTTTTAATTCAACAAACTCCTTTCTATAAAGGATCATATATACATAATATACAAAAAATTTTTGGGGAATTAAAGTTTTGTATGCTTGAAGTGCTTGGAACCTTCTAAGTTTCAGCTCCCCAGTTTATTTATGACAGTAAGCACCCCTGGTGTATAATATTAACCTTAAAAACTTTTAACTATGTCAAAAGATGTTTTTTTCCACAAGACTGTAAATAATACAATTATTGTAAAGTCTAAACCTTTGTCCACACGTAAGACGGTGGTCAACGGTCAAGAAGTGTACACAAGAGAACAAGGTCAAGTGACCTACGGACTCTTATGTTTAATTGACGCAAATGGACAAGCTATTGCGCCATCATCACTTGGGCTTAAAGCCAACCAGCTCATGAAGGGCATACGCCTTTCTGATTCACCTGTAATGGATCAAGATGATCCAACAGTTGAAACAGGCATGTTCTGGGCTGAATCTTATTAAGGTTCAGTTCCAGCATGACACTGGTTGAATAGTCACTGGAGTCTGCATACACTCTATAAATCAGTATGCAACTATACTCACTCAGACTGAATAGCTACAGACTACAAGCTCTCACTGCATTCTTGATTGATAAGCAGTCAACTTGGCAAGATTGTAAGCTATTCGGTGAGTGTTACACCACATCCACAACCATTATAGTTACACAACCACAATAAAGTGTGTGGAATTAAAAAAAAATTGTGTGTGTTAAACAATGTGTGTGAGGTCATATTTCCCACATATTACCACTTTGTTACACACTTACAACTGTTAAACACAGTAGTATATAATATAGCTATCATAATAGTTATTTCAACAACAGTTACAACTACTGTTACTCATACATAATGTTTGTCTTCTCTCTCTATAGGATGAGCATATATGTATCCGCAATATTAAAATAAATAGGTTCTATAGAGTTACCTATGATCATAATACTCTTGACACTTGGTTTAACGGGATCTGCAGTTCTATCAACCACTATCTGAAATGATATACTTTGATATAAGCATTTGATTGTAAACAGTGTCCTACAAGTTCTACAATAAACAGTTGCCTTCACGTGGCGTAGAATGTAAGTAATTTGCAACTCCATTATGCAAATGAAACTAAATACTGGAAAATATAAGCGTAGCCTGAATTGCAAGTCAGGTTAGGATTAGAACTATCGTTAACTCTTGTGCTAACAGGGGAGGATAGGATCGTGTAGCCATCCAGGCGTATAAGTATATCTAAATAGATATGCTTCACCACTTAATAGTGGACATGATTATGGATCTTATTAACAGACAGAAAATCTACTGTTAGTATGGTAATAGGTTATCTTAATAGGTGTCGCTTAACATCTAGATAACACACATAGTCTGTAATAGACTGCTAAATGTATACACAAGGCCAACTGGAAGAGTGTATATAATAGTAACTTGGGAGAGTTATAGTGTTTACCGAGACAAACTGATGTGAGTCAGATAGTATTTTCATATGGTTGATTACCATCTAATCCGTGCTTTTAATGCAGCAATATCTGGTCACAAGCCCAGTTGAGAGATGCAGAGTGAAAGCACACATCATTCAAGTTTAATTAAACAAAAGATTATTATGAAAGAATCATTTAAAAAAGTCTGGAAGTTAAAAAGTGAATACCTAACACATGTATTTGCTCCAGCAGTTTATCTATTATTGTGTTACTTAGCATTTATTGGTGGCCATTTGTCAGAACCATTTATGCTAATCATGCTAACTGTATTTTTAGTGGCATTAGTATTTATAAACTATGTAGTTTATAACAATCCACCAAGGAGATACAGAGCAAGATTTTATATAGAGCACATACCAATGATTGGATTTGGAATTGTGTTTGATGATATATGGTGTATTGTTTTACCTTATGTTTGCATAGGTATAGATTTTAGAGATGTATATAAATTTAAACTACGTGCCTTATGAAAAATATATTAGATACAATCTTATACTTGTTTATAGGTAGATATAAACTGGTTGACTCAATTAGATTAGAAACAGGAATAGTATGTAAGCACTACTATGACAGAAAAAATGAAGTAATAATAGTTAAAACTGAAAAGTATGCATAGTTTGGTTAATAAAATTAGAAGCTGGTTCCAAAAGCCAGCTTCTATAGACTGTAGTGATTTAGATTTTCAACAACTTAAAAAGGTGTATGAAATAAAACACGGTAATTCTTTTAAAGGACACACATCATGTATGTTTACAACTGGTGGTGATAATCCTACTATACAGTATTGTAATAGTTATTTTAAAGGACATGTTCAAGCAACATTCTTTGTTAATGCAAATAAAACTGCAGTAACTACACATAAATGGTGGAAGACACCTAAGTATGTTATAAATGCATTAGGTAATAATCCATATGCTGAATATAAAGATGAATGGGAAGATGGTGATAAATCTATAAAGATTGTAATCCATCAAGGTGAGATGCATATAGATATGAATTCTGTACATACAGGTATCAACTTCTGGGATCATTATAAGAACATCAATACTTTAAAAGAATTAGATGGTATAATGAACAAAGTTAAAAGAAGATTTAAAGACAATGATCTTGATGGATTTTTAATTGCCAATGGTGATCATGGTTATAAGTTAAATCTATAAGTTTGGGCTCATAACGTCACTGGTGACGTACTAACAACACCAGTAACTTTATTTGATTTAGTAATCTGTAGTGGATTATTAAGTTTGAGTGAGTGAGATGATATAGGAGCGGTAGTTTATTCTACTGCTCTTGTATCTGATACACCCATAGCTCAACTGGATAGAGCAACAGCCTTCTAAGCTGTAGGTTGTAGGTTCAAGTCCTACTGGGTGTACTGAGTAACAAATAAAATGAATATTAATTTAAAATTAAAAAAATGAAAAATGTAATTAAGTTTCTTAAAGAAGAGTGGAGATTCACATTGAAGGCTGTGATAGGTAGCATAGCAATATGTTTTGCTGTTATATTTGGCTTTGGATGTTTAATGACAAGTTGTAATAACAACATTGATGTACCTAATGAAAACATCGTTGAAGTTACATTGAACTACAAAGAACAAATTCAAAACAATGATGACAGAAATTATTATATGTCTGGAACAGCTAAGATGTGGGATGGTACTAATGATCATGTTAATATGTTTATGAATGAAGCTGACACACTTGCATTAAATCAAGTAGTATCATTAACTTTAACAGATGATATGAAAGTACTTCAATGGTCAGACAGTAATTATGCAGGTATGGACTTTGCATATCCTACTGAAGGATTAAGTATAATTATTGATTTTGAAAATATAGATTGGAATGAGTAAAAAAGTACAGTTGCCATTGAAATTAGTAAAGCAGCTTGTGGACCCAATATTTGTTAAGGCTGTTAGAGACAAACAATTTGTTTCTGATGCCTTGATGAATATGCTGGGTGAAACAAACTTGGAGTTTTTCTTAGATCTAGTATCTAGAGAAGCATATACACCAGTGACTCAATATTGTCACGTGAAGTTTAAACCTCCTTTATATAGATTTGATGAATATCAAATAGATATATTGAAAGATATGGGTTTATACAAAGATGGCTATATGTATGGTCAAGTGATGGATGATGATAGCTATTCATCTTCTAACTTTGATTCTTATTATTACAAGATGAAGGTAAATGTTTTTTTACATTCATTACACAGTGAAAAAGAGTTTACTGTAACTAGTAAAGAAGAATCTATTGAAACTAAAGGCTTGATTGTGATTAATAAGGATGATATTCCATATTGGCAAATCAGTGAAGTGTTTCAAGATGGAGAAAAAGAATTATAAATTTGGTATTGTATCTAAGGATGTAGTTACAGATCCTGAGTTATCATTAAGTGCTAAAGGTATATATTCAATTCTGTCAACGTATTTAAACAAAAATCGTACTTGTTTTCCTTCTATTGGTACTATAGCTGACATTGCTAATGTTAGTTGTAGTACTGTAGATAGGAGGTTAAAAGAATTAAAAGACAAAGGATATATTATAAGGATTAATAGAAAATTAAAATTAAAATAGCATGAAAAAATTGTTTTATACACTTGGAGTAATAGGCTTAGTGACCTTATTTGGTTGTTGTGAGTCTAGAACTGTGAATCACCAAAAAGATTTAATTTATGGTGACACAAGAACAATAACTGATACAGTGTGGTTAGCAGATAATGGATCACATGTAGATATAGTTATTTTTGATAAAGGTAAGTATGTAAGTTTTGGATGGGGTAGTTTACTATTCTTTGAAGAAGTTGGAACTTGGGATGATTTAACATTAGACATTGCTTATAAGGCATTGTTTGATGATAATCAACCTGCATTACGGCTAACTTACATGGATAATCTGAATCCTAATTGGATACCTGTAGGCTGTACATTTGCACAGTATACTAAACTAATGAATAATCTAGATGATAGTTTTGCTACTAATGAAATGGGGTATAGTTTACCTATCAATAGATTAAATAAGGATTCAGATAATACACTGTACTTTATGGCTAAAGGAAAGTATAGATTAAATTACACGTGTAATACGTGGGCAAATGAAATGTTCAAAAAAAGTGACATGTATGCACGTAACTGGACAGTATTTAGCAGTGGTTTAACATCACTATATTAAAAAGTTTAAGAAATATAGTTAATGATAGCTATATTTCTGCTTTTTATTTTTACTGACACAAGGAAATCAGGTAAAATAGATCAATATTTTCTTATTTTTGTAAGATGATATATCAGTTACCAAATGGCAGAATAATTGAAATGTCTCTTGAACAATTCCTATCAATGGATGATCAAGAGTTACAGGAACTTAATGGCCTTGGTAATGAATTTAGTTCTGAAGCACCTAATCCTTTTTATAAATCTTCTCTTAAAGATATAGCTAGAGGGAAGGTAGATAAACCAACAGATAAAAATGCTGACTCAGATTACATACAAGAACGTGAGCCAACATTAGATGAAATATCTGATATGGACAAATTGCTTGATGAGTATTATCATCCTGATGATATTTAAGCAAATCATTAAATATATTTATTAATTTTTAAAACCAATTTAGACATGACTGAGAATGGTAAAGTAATCGTAGCTCCAGATGAGCACGGTAATGTAATTAGAGTATCCAAAAATAATCCTGAATTTGGACACGTTAGATTAGTACAGGAAAAAGTAGCTATTGGCAACGGTAGCTGGGTTAAAAAACAAAACAGAAGTACCTTAATACACGGTACTGTAGAAGATCTGCAAGCTATTGGTATAGCAGATCAAAAAGAATTACCTGGACAGATTGTGATTAAAGAACAATTTGAACCATTTAGTTCTGACAATCCAGATAGAGATCTTAAAATAGCTGGTGAAACAGGTGTTGTATGTGTAGGTGTAAACCAGGAGACTGGTGAAGTTGATGCACCAATATACAGAAAGACATTCTATTCTATGGATAACTTTGAACAAGATGTATTGATTGCTCATACAAATGGAAATGCAATTAGAGAAGCTAATGGTGTTGAAACAAAGAAAACTACAATTTCTAAGGAACAACTAGCTGAATTTACATCTCCTGCAGAAGAAGAAAAACCAAAGTCAAAGAAAAAGAATGACACACCTGCTGATGAAGTAACAGTTGAAGAAACTGTTGCTGAAGAAGTAGAAGTGGAAGACTCTAGCTTTGAACTTTAATTGATTAAAGGTTTCAGAAACGTATAAATCCAAGCGTAGGGTACCATACCCAAGGTTATAACTGAATTAAATGAACAAAATTCTGGTTAGAATACTTTAGGGAGTGCCTTTATATCAATATATGGGAGGGCTGTTAACGCAGCCTTCCCTTTTTTATTACACTCACTTATTTAATAACTTAATAACACTTAAAACAATGCTATCAGATGAACAAATACAAATTTTAAAAAAATCTAAAGAAAGAAATAGAAAAGAATACATAGGTATATCTAATCTATATGAAAAAATTACTAAAGGGCAATCTCTTTGTTATACTAAGCTTAATCCTTTACAACACTTTTTGTTTAAAAGAGTGTTACACGGACTTAAGATGTATGATAAAGAAGAAGTCAATAAAATGCACTGGGACAAGAAGAGGAGAATAACAAAGGTTTGGAAACGTTCCCAACATGTAATAAACAAATGGAAACAATGGATTTGCTATAAAGATTCTAATCAAATATTTGCTATATTTGCTAATAGTAAGCTTGGCAAAGCATTTTGTGATGCTCCATTTTATTATATGCATGATTACAGGAATAAGTTTACATTAAAAGAACTTCATATAACCTATGAAGATCTAATAATAAAATTTATTGATGAAGGCTTACTACCAAAGAACTTTTTAAATATAAAACAACCAAGTGAAAGCAAAAAAGAAACTTTGTAGTGGCTGTGACTCAGAACAATTTATATGGAAAAACCATGAAGGCTATAAATATTGTAGAAACTGCTGGGGTAAACTTGCAGGTAAACCTTTTAAACAAAAAAAGGTTAAACCAATTAGGGTTAAATCTACAAAGATGCAAAAGCTTGATACACTGTATACTAAATTAAGAAGGGTATTTCTTAATAAACATCCAATGTGTCAAGCAGCATTGCCAAATTGTTATAAACAATCAACAGACATTCATCATAAAAAAGGAAGAGGACTGTACCATAATGATACAACAAAATGGTTATCAGTATGTAGAAATTGTCATACTTGGATAGAAGAAAATCCAAAAGAGGCAATAGAATTAGGTTTTAGTATACCACGGTGATGGAATAAAATTAAATTAATATGAGAGAAGAAATTCAAAAACAAGCTTTAGATTTAGCAATAAATAATAAAAGATGTGGCCTTGGTATATCTATGGGTGTAGGTAAAACTAGAATAGCAATACAGCATTTACAAAAAAACTATGATCCATTTATAAGAACACTGGTAGTTATACCAAAGTTAACTGTAATGGATGCATGGTTAAATGAATTAAAAAAGATGGGACTTACAGATAAACTTATAGGTCATATTGAGTTTGTAACATATCTTTCTTTAAATAAGAAAACGCCTAATGATTATGACATTGTATATTTAGATGAGTGTCATAGTTTATTAGAGAATCATAGTACGTTTCTGTCAGAATTTAAAGGTAAAATACTAGGTTTAACTGGTACACCGCCAAGAAAAGGTACTGAAAAATACAAGATGGTCAATAAGTATTGTCCTATTGTATATAATTTTAGTGTAGATGAAGCAACAGATAGTGATATACTTAATGACTATCAAATTGTTGTGCATGAGCTACAATTATCCAAACTCAAGAGTCATAAAAAAAAGAATAAGAATGGTGGTTTCTGGTTTACATCAGAAAAAGGAGACTATGATTATTTTACGGCAAGAGTTGGAGATGCTCAAACACAAAAACAAAAGCAATTTACATCTATAATGAGAATGAAAGCTATGATGGATTATGGAACTAAAGAAGCATATGTAAAAGGTTTATTAAAAAATATAGGACAGAAATGTCTTGTGTTTGCTAATACACAAAAACAAGCTGATAGGATCTGTAAACATAGTTATCATTCTGGAAATAAAAATAGTGAAGATAATCTGCAGTTATTTAGTGACGGTAGAATAGATCAAATGTCATGTGTATTACAACTTAATGAAGGTGTCACAATACCTGCGTTAAAACAAGGTGTTATTATGCATGCATATGGTAATGAAAGAAAAACTTCACAAAGAATAGGTAGACTACTAAGATTGTCTCCGCATGAGAAAGCTACATGTCATATATTGTGTTATGCAAATACAATAGATGTTAAATGGGTTAACTCAGCACTATCTACTTTTGATCAAGACAAAATTAAATTTTATAACCCATTAAATAGATAATTATGAAATATTTATTAGTATTAGCATTATTTTTAACATCCTGTAGTATGACACAAGAGATGACACACCGTCAATTATTAATTCAAAAAGAAATTGACATGTTACAAGCAGACTATATGTATAGTTTAGACTCTTTGTATATTGAATATTATAAAAAACCTTAAGTTATGGGAAAAATGAAAGAAGTTTTTCAAGCTATGAAAGATGATGACTGGCAAGGAACTGCTGAGGAATATCTAAAATGGTGGATACAACAACAAGCTAAAGAAATAGACAAAAAAAATTCTAAGAATAAAAAAAGTAAAAATAAATGATAGGAGATGCACTTTTAATGATTATACTATTTGCAACAGGTGTTGCTGCAGGTATGTATATCACATCACAAATGGAAATTAGATTAAGTAGGAGAACTAGACTTTCTCCTACAAAAATCAATATATCATATGTAGAACAGGGACGTGGAATGTTTTATGGTATGTATATACACAATGATGCTCAAAGATATGTTAAATTAAGTAACATAACAGAAGCAAATGGTGTATTAAAGTCAATGGGAATTGATACACCAATACCTGATTCTATATCAATTAATAATTCAGTGTTAGATCTTAACAATATTGTAGGAAAATTTAATGAAGAGCATGAAGGCCATTGCGTGATAGACTGGAGTAATTGTATGGATGTGTCATGAAAGCAAATTTATTTGCCAACCTAACCAAACGTAATGGTAAGTTGGAATACAATATTAAGGCACAAGAAAGAATATATGAACAGTTTGTAAAAGATTTACCTGAAGGAGCTAAAATAGAAATATTTGTAAGCGTAACAGGTGATAATGGAACTAATGCACAAATAGCTAAGATCCATGTAAGTATAAGACAACTTGCAAATGATCTTGGCTATAGCTTTAGTGAAATGAAACTACTGGTTAAAAGAAAAGCAGGACTCTGTTTCAATAAAAATGGAACTGAGTACTGCAAATCTTTTGGTGATTGTAGTAAAGAGGAATTAAATTCCGTAATACAAGAGATTATAGAATTAGGTGATGAGGTAGGATCTAATCTTCGCTAGAAGTTTTTTTCTCACCATCACCTATATAATCTTCTTCTGAGTCTTCTTTGAATTTAACTTCATTAATTTCTGCAGCTGTACGTGGATCTTCAGATTTATATCTCTTGAAGATAGCTTCCATTTCTGTTTCAGATAATTCAATGTCTTGATCATTCATTTTTGATAATATATCATTTATATTATCTTTTACTAATGCATCTTGAATTACAACTTTACCTTGTAGTGCAGCTTGATTATTTACTTCATTAGTAATAGACATCAAAGTCCAGATTGCTTTATCAGCAGGAGTTATTTCTTCTTCTGGTACATCTTTAAAATTAGTTTTAACTTTATTCATTGTATAAATTAATTCTTCTGTACTAACAGTGGTAAATAAATATGTAAGTGTATCTTTTAATGCAACTATAAAATTAGAAGCAAACGGTATAGTTATTACAGAATTTTCTGCTACAGTAACTTCTTTACCATCATCAATTGCTTTGGTAAATTCTTGGTATTCTTTATTATCTTTTAAAGATTCTAGAGTATAATCAGTTATAGGTACATAAGCTGTAGCTAAATGATCATTGTATCTTTTTAATTCTTTAGCTAACTCTTTAGGTGTTCCACTTGAGATAACTGATTTATTTTTTTTTGCCATAAACTAATGCTTTTAATTTTTTTCTGTTATTAGGGATTTTATAAGCCCTTAACTTTTTTAATGAGACAACCTCATAATGATTATATATTTCTTCTTGTGTTAATAAAAACGTCATGATGCAAATATATAATAAATTTAATTAATAATAATCACATGGACAAAAAATATATAAAACACTTTGTTAAAGAGTATGCAATGTGGAGGAATGGTATAACAGTTCACACGGTAGGCAACTATAATAAAGTAAAATCTATACAAGAAAACTTTGACAAAAAGAAGAAAAAATAGTATATTTGTCAACTATAAAATAAAACTAAATGCCACAAGATCAAGATTGTAAATTCACAAAAGATGTATTAAATTTTGTGAATAAAGTTGAGAAAAACTACAGCAAAAAAATACAAGTTGTAGTAGTTGAGGAGAAAGCTGATACAAGTAGTATTGGTAAATCAACAAGGCTAAAAAAAATTGAAGAATTGGTGCTAAATGCAATGCATGATTGTTACCCTGAACTTCATTATATAAAGTCACTAAGTTGTAAACTAAGAAGAAGAGATTATATATTATGGGCACAATGCTTTTCATATATCTGTTTTAGAATAGGATTTACTAAAAGTTATATTGCAACACATATAAGTAAAAATCACGCAACTGTAATCCACAGTATAAGACAGGTTGAAGATCTGTTAAGTATCAATGATAGGGATATGACACAAGTATATGGTTTAATAATTAATAAAATTAAAGAATATGTGGGAATTGCTACAACAGATACTAAAACTGAAGATGACACCAAATCAGTTCTTGGTGCTTTACGGAATAAAGAAGAGCCTATCATTACCCTTACCTAAGTATAAAGAAGAGATAAATAAGTTGAAAGAACTTAAATATCTTAACGTTACTGGTGGTATAACATCAGAAGGTAAAAAAGTAATTGTTAAGTTTGAGAACTATTTTGTAAAAGCAAAAAAAAGAACTAATATCCAACTTATGGGTAAGGAGTTTTCTAAAAGAATAGATGAATATAGGAATATATTTCCTGCAGGGAAACTACCAAGTGGTAAACCTGCAAGAGTAAATGCTAGATCATTAGAAAATTCTTTTAGATGGTTTTTTGAAAATTATGATGTGACTTGGGATGAAATTATTGATGCAACTAAAATGTATGTAAATAATTTTGAGTCACAGAACTATATGTATATGAAGACTAGTCAATACTTTATAGTTAAAACTGATAAAAATAAAGTAAAAACATCTGATTTGATGGATTATGTAGAGATGATAAGAGATGGTGTTGAATTAGATGATAATCATTTTAAAGAGAAAGTAGTATGAAAAATAAACCATGGAATGGTCAATACACAGCTTTTAATGAAGCACTTAAATATATGCTTGATAGGCAAAGCGGTAAAGAAAAATCTATACAAACACCGTGGCCTAAATTTAATGATGCAGTGACTGATGGTTTAGAATGGAATACTCTTACAGTTATTGGTGGTAGACCTGGATCAGGTAAAACACTAATTAAAGATCAAATAATAAGAGAATCTTTTGTATTAAATCCTGCAGAAAAATATAGAGTATTAGAATTTCAATTTGAAATGGTGGGTAGAACCTCAGCATTAAGAGAGTTTAGTTCTATTACAGGCAAAACATATAAAGAATTATGTAGTGCTGGTAGTGTTCTTGACTCTGAAACATTTACTAAATGTCATGAATACTCTAAAGAAAGAATTAAATATCCAGTAGATATTGTATCTACACCTATGACAGTTAATCAAATGAGAGAAACTGTTGATCATTATATGAATGAACATAAAGGTGAAAGAACAATAATTACACTGGATCATAGTATTCTAGTTAAAAGAGCACCATATCAAAATAATAGATTAGATATGTTGTTTGAATTAGGTGAGTTTTTTACACAAGTAAAACGTGAATATCCATGTTTGTTTATTTGTTTATCACAGTTAAATAGAAATATTGATAATCCTGATAGAGCAATAGATGGTAAGTATGGTAACTATGTACTTGAGTCAGATATATTTGGCTCAGATGCAATGCTACAGCATGCTGATACTTTAATAGGCATTAACCGTCCTGCTAAACAAAAAATTAGATTGTATGGACCAGATAGATATATAATACAAGATGATAAAACATTAGTATTACATTTCTTAAAAGCAAGAAATGGTGATACACGTATGAGTTTTTTCAAAGCTGCTTTTGAAAAGATGGAGATACATGAAATGGACACACCACCTCAACAAGAAAGAAGATAATTATGATAAGTACTAAAATAAAATGTAATGTTATGACTCCAGCTGAACGCAAAAAAAGAGTTGCTAAACTCAGAGAAGAGCATGAAGATTTCTTTCAAAAGAATGGAATTATAAATGCTTTATATATACCTAAGATGGCTTACAGGCCAACAGGTAAAGATGATCTGCATGTATCATTCTTCCCAAGTGAATTAGAAAAGGGTAGAGATATTTACACAGAGTTTGTAAGTATTGAATATGAAACAGAAGATCCTAAAAGAACCTTGTATTTAATAAAAAATAATCCTCATTGGAAAGAGGAATATGAATTAATAACAAGTAGTTCTGGTTTTGAAAGGCATATTATTCCTGTATCTGAATTAAAAGTAATGAATGATGTTACTGATAGAGAAGAAAAGAAGATAGCATCTATTGATGACTTCACTATTCCTAATCCAGAAACAGAAAGAAATATGTTAGATGTGCTAAAAGGAATTGAAAGAGCACTATTAAGTATAAGTAAAAAATTAAAATAATTAAATATGGCACAGAGTGTATTAGTCATTGCTGACTCAGGGACTGGAAAGTCCACATCAATTAGGAACTTACTTCCTAAAGAAACTTTTATTATTAACATTGCTAACAAGCCTTTACCATTTAAGGGTTGGAAGAAGAATTACACAAACATTAGTAAAGAAAATCCAAAAGGTAATATGACTTCTGCTTCAACTGCACCTGGTATTATTAAGGCTATGCAGCATGTAAATGATAAGATGCCGCATATCAATACATTAGTTATTGATGACTGGCAATATATGTCCAGCTTTGAATATTTTGATAGAGCTAATGAAAAAGGTTATGATAAGTTTACTCAAATTGCAGCAAACTTAGCACAGGTTGCTAAGATGCCTAAAGATATGAGAGATGATCTGACTATATTTTTCTTAACTCATTCAGAAGAATCAACTGATATTAATGGACACAGAAAAGTAAAAGCAAAAACTGTAGGTAAAATGATAGATAATGCTTTAACTTTGGAAGGTTTGTTTTCTATTGTACTATTTGGTAGAGTAAAGAAAACAGAAGATGGCCTGGAATATGGCTTTGATACACAAAATAATGGAGAAAACACATGTAAATCTCCAATGGGTATGTTTGATGACCCGTTTATAAACAATGATCTACAACTTGTAAAAGATTGTATAATCAAATATGAAAACTAAATTAAGTAATTATGAGTGAATTAAATTTAAAAAGTAAAACTATGTTAAGTACAAAAGACATGTCTGCTGGAGGCGGACGCACAAAACCAGTATTGGGTCCAGGTAATCATGTAATTAGAATCAATTCTGTTACATTTGATAAAACACCTTATGATTCTGAAGCGTATAATATTATGCTACATGTTGAGACACAGCCAGTAGGTGGAGATTTTGAAGGTTTCTTCAAAGATATGGCTGATCAGTCTAAAGGTAGATATGAAGGTCAAGTAGGTAGAGTTAGATACAGTCCTTATCCTTTCAAAGATACTACACTTCCAAGTGGTAGAGAAATTGAAAGAGATCAAGAAGTTCTTAAATCTATGATATTTTTATCTGAACAATTAGGTAAGAGAGATGCTCTAGATTCTATTGAAGCTGGTACTATTGAAGATTTTATGGTTAAATGCAATGATGTATTTAAAAATGGTGACTTTTTCAATGCATGTATTGGTTCAAGAGAATGGGAAAATAAAGAAGGTTATGTAAATGATGATCTTTATTTACCTAGAATATCTAAAGATGGTGTACCTGTTGAAGGTGTTGATGTTGACACAACAAAATCAAGATTGATGACATTTGACAAAGCTACACATGTAAGAGCTTTAGTTAAAAAAACAGATCCAAACCAGACTAACATGAGCTTTGAAGCAAAAAGCGGTGGAGGTTCTGATTTTGAACTATAAATAATAGAGGGGGTGTAATGCCCCCTCATTTATTATGATAAGTACCAAGAATTTAAAACTGAATGAAAATGATATACCCAGCACATGGGTATTTGAATATTATCTAGATTTACCAGAAAGACTTAGCGGTCAGAATGTAAAGATAAAATCCATATTTAACCCAGGTGAAAGAACACCTAGTATGTGGATTTTTTTTGATCAAGTTAATAATCAGTATAAATACAAGGACTTTTCTACAGGTAATTACGGTAGTAAGATAGATTTAATAAAAGAAATATTTAATCTAGATTACTCTAAAGCAGTATTTAAGATTGTACAAGATTATAATAAGTTTACTTTAGATAAAGGTGTGTATAACCAGTCTGTATTTAAACAACAGGCAAAGTATAAAGTAGATTATTGTCATGAAAGATCATGGAATAAATTAGATCAAAGGTTTTGGTTATCATTTAATGTAGGTAAATCTATGTTAGATGAGTATAATGTAAAAGCTTTGGAATATTATAATATGTCTAAAGATGATGAGGACGGTGTAAAAACTCTTCAGATTAGCAATCCTAAACTATATGGATACTTTGATAAGGATGGTGAAGTATATAAAATATATCAACCAGGCCATAAGAAGTATAAATTTATAAAGGTGAAGGCTTATTTGCAGGGATTTGACCAACTTAGTTATAATCAACCCTATCTTGTTATATGTTCATCATTAAAAGATGCAATGTGTCTCAAACAGTTTGGTTATAACTTAGAAGTTATTGCTCCTGACTCAGAAAATACTGTAATAAAACCATATATAATTGAAAATTTAAAGAATAAGTACAAAAAAGTTATAACTTTGTTTGATAATGATGCAGCGGGTGTAAATGCAATTAATAAATACAAGAGTTTGTATGACATTAATGGATTTCATCTAACTTTAAGTAAAGATCTATCAGATGCTGTATGTGAATATGGTTTTGATAAAGTGCATCATGAGTTAAAAGAGTTATTAATTAAAACTTTAAAATCATGAAGTGGTTTATACCTGGGAATGTTCCTAGTAGTAAAAATGGAAGAAGATGGACTGGTAAATATTTTATATCTAGTAAAACAGTTATGAAGTATAGAAAAGATACAGCAAAGTATTATAAACAACATGCTGCGTCTTTTGTTAAAGAATTATCTAAACATGATCTTCCTGTAATAGTATCATTTAAATTTATAAGAGGTACCCGTCACAAGTTTGATTATATTAATCCTGCACAGACAGTGCAAGATGATATGGTCAAACATGGATGGATTGAGGATGATAATATGACATATATTATTCCAAGATTTGAAACCTATAAATATGATAAAGAAAATCCAGGTGTAGAAATTAAAATTTTAAAAAATGTGGGGAAGAAATCACAACAGAGAGCTAACTCTAGAAGAAAAAATAGCAATACAAAAACTTAAGGACATGAACGTAAGCTATTTTGAAATCTCATACTCAGGAGGTGGAGATGATGGCTGTATAGATGATCTTCAATGTTATGATCATAAAGAAGAAATTTTAAACATTGCAAACCGTAATAATATATTACAAGTTCTAGATGAATATTTTTATAACCTATTATCAGAAAATATTGAATGGGATTGGGTCAATAATGATGGAGGCTGGGGTTTATTAAGAGTTGATTTAGAAACAGGTGAGTCTACAATAGATCATACACAACGTGTAAGTGAAGATCATTCTTATGATTTAGATGAGTCAAATAAATTAGTAGAATTATTAAGTGGCTCATCCTAATATACATGCCAAGTCTTCTGTAAGGAAGTTTGGTGGTGTACCAGAGGATTACATGCATATACATAATTGGATGGATGAAACTAAAGCTTGGCTTGGTAGTCAAATGCACAGAATGTTTCGTCATCATAGTGAAGGTATATTTGAGTGTGAAAGAAAATTTGGTACAGAGTTTACTAATTCTGATGGTAAAACCGTGTATACAAGATATGTTGCAGAGCAGCATGTTAGAGAAGATTGTAATAACTACATACCTTCTGCAAAAGAATGGATAGATATTTTAAATAGTAAAAAAATGCCTGTATGGGCCTTAAAAACAATGAAAATTAATGACTAAAAAAGAATTTTTTTCAATCAGAGATTTATTAGTAACATCTAATGAAGAAGACTACAATGTAGGTATAGAAAACATTAAGAACATAAAACCAGGTAAAGTAAAACTTAGTTTATTTGCTAAGTCTTTAAGAGGTTATCAAAGAAAAAGATTTGAAGATTTTGTTGCACAAACATTTGGTTTTGAATTGGAAATAACAGAGTGGAATACAATGTTTGAAACAATTAAAAATGAGTGTAATGAAATAGATAAAGAAATTGTAGAGCACATAATTAATAAAGACTTAAGCATGCTTAAAGAGCACTACAGTTTTATAAAGAATTTTAAAATTAAATTAAAATGGTAAATGTTCAAGATAAACTTGCAAGAGCAAGTAAAACACTTATACTAAATGAGCCCTTTTACGGGCTCTTTTTAGTTGGTTTAAATAAAGTAATGCGTAATGACATACCTACAGCAGGAGTCAGTAAACATGGTATAGGTATTCAGTTATCTATTAACCCAGAATTTTTTTCTAATCTTAATGATAAGCATCAAATAGGATTATTAAAACATGAGTTGTTACATGTGTCTTTTGGTCATATGACAATGAGAGATAAATTTCAAGATCATAAGCTATTTAATATTGCTGCAGATATAGAAATTAATCAATATATAGATGATAGCTATTTACCAGAAGGTGGTCTAAAACTTGATACATTCCCAGAACTTAAATTACCTAAGAAAGCAGGTACTTCTAAATACTATGAATTATTACAACAGGCCAAACAAGATGGTGAGTGTCCTTCTTTAGATAATGTATTATCAGAGATGAATGGTGACAGTCAGTATGATCATATGACTTGGGATGAGTTTGATGAACTAACAGAAGCAGAAAAAAAGTTGGTACAAAAGCAAGTGGAGCATCAACTAAAAGAAACTGCAGAACAAACTGAGAAAAGACGTGGTAATATACCAGGTGAATTAGCAGATCTACTTCAAAGACTTAGACATATTGAGCCTGCAAAGTTTGATTGGAAAGGTTATTTAAGAAGATTTGTTGGTAATTCTAGTGTATCATACACTAAAAAGCTTAGGCGTAAGTATAACAAAAGATATACTGAAAACCCAGGTTTAAAAATAAAGTTTAAAAATAATATTCTTGTTGGTGTTGACACAAGTGGATCAGTATCTAATAAAGAATTAAAGGAATTTATGAATGAATTAGTACATATGCATAAAACTGGTCACAAGATCACGGTTGCACAATGTGATACTCAAATAAATTCTGTAGAAGAATTCAATCCAAAAAAGGATTGGGAGATCAAAGGTAGAGGAGGTACTTGCTTCCAACCTGTTATAGATCTATACAATAAAAAGAAGGGGTTGTATACAGCTCTTATATATCTAACAGATGGTGAAGCATATACTCCAGAGGATTGTCCAAAGAATACTCTTTGGGTTCACAGTACTCAGTGTAGTATTAATGAAGAATTACCAGGATTAAAAATACAATTAAATTAAAATAAATTATGGCACAAGTAAATTTAAATATTGATGAGCTAAAAGGATTTGTAAATCACATTATAAAAAACAATAGATTTTTGCAAGAAGGAAATAAAAATCCTGTAGCAGTTGAAGTAGTTGGTGAGTCTGGTATTGGTAAGACTTCAGCTGTTGTAGATCTTGCTAAAGAAAATAAATTAAATTTTGTAAAATTAAATTTGGCTCAAATTGAGGAGCTTGGTGACCTTGTAGGTTTTCCAGTACGTCAATTCCAAATGTATAAAGAAAAAAAAGTACAAAAGAAGATGGATGATCTTCAGTATACAGCAGCACAAAAGGCTGCAGCAGCTGCACAAGTAAGTAATGCAGTTATAACAAAGAAAGTTGGCCAATGGGTTGATGAACTAGCAGTTGAGGAGTATTTAAGACAAGGATGGAAGATGACTGGTAAGAATAGAATGTCTTACTGTGCACCTGAATGGATTGCAGATAAGAAAGAAGGTGGTATACTTCTTCTTGATGACTGGAACCGTGCAGATGTTAGATTTATACAAGCTGTTATGGAATTAGTTGATCGTCAGCAGTATATTTCTTGGTCATTACCAAAAGATTGGCATATTATACTAACTAGTAATCCAGATAATGGTGACTATATGGTAAATAGTATTGACTCAGCACAAAAAACTCGTTATATTACTGCAAACCTAAAGTTTGATGTAGAAGTATGGGCACGTTGGGCAGAGGAAGCAGGTATAGATACTAGATGTATTAACTTTTTGTTGTTGCATCCAGAACTTGTGACACAAGAGACCAATGCAAGATCTATTACAGCATTCTTTAATGCTATATCTAGTTTTGATTCTTTTGAAGAAAACTTGTCTATGATTCAAATGATTGGTGAAGGTAGTGTAGGTGATGCATTTGCATCTATGTTTACTACATTTATTAATAATAAACTGGACAAGCTGGTTACACCAAAGGATTTATTGACTCATGATGATCAAAGTTATATTCTTGGTGAACTGAGAGGCTGTGTTGGTAAGGATGATACATATAGAGCAGACATTGCATCTACTTTGGCAACAAGGTTAGCAAACTATTCTGTTGTGTATTCTAAAGAAAATACTGTCTCACAAAAAATTACTGATAGATTGATTGCATTGTGTACTAAAGATTATTTTACTAATGATCTTAAGTATTTGGTAGTGCGTACAATCTTTAATGGTAATAAAAGTAAGTTTAATAAAATGATGATGAATCCAGAAATTATCAAAATGACAATTAAATAATATGGGAAAAACAATACACCAGGATTATAATCCTGATGCTATTGATCACTTTTCTATTGACTGTGACCCTTATGGGGTCATGGTTGATAGGAGTGGTGCAATAGAAACAGTATATATAGATGAATCTGATTACACAACAAAAAAGTTAATTAAAATTCTAGATAAATCTGATTGTGATGTTCAACCTGACATGACATTATATAAAAAAGCATTTGTACTACCTAACTGTCCTGTTTCAGCTGACAGAATTAAAGCTGCATTAAAAGAACATAAGATAACTGTTACTAAAGATTTAGATAAAGCTGATCTATTGTTATCACATATGCATCTTGAAAATACTTCTGAAAGTGGTGGCAATATTAACCATAATTATTTGTTTACACATTTATGGAACTATGACGCAATTGAAGATGGTTGTCAAGTCATTAGAGATTATACAGAAGATCCTGATAATATGAGAAGTGGTGAAAAAGCACGTGTTATATATGATGACAAAGTTCGTGAAGGATATGTTGGTCATTATAATGCTGACTATAAAGAAATGCCTTATGATTCTTATATGATGACAGGTCTTGCTGTTAATGCAGCATATGAAGTTGAAGTAAATGGTTTAGCAGTATTTGATGTAGATAAAATTATGCATCAATCAGCTACTAAAACTCCATTAGACGAGCAACTTATGAGTGATATATTAGCTATGGCTAAAGAAGGTGGTTCAGAAAATTGGAATATGATTGGTGCTATATTACCAACCATAGACTATAGATATAATCATCATTTACTATGGGCATTATCATGTGAAATTAATACAGGTTTGTATAATTTAAATAGAAATAAAGATGTTCAGTATTGGAAAAAGGCTTCTAATTTTGAAGATTTTTATCATAACAGTGCATTAGATATGATTCAATGGTTAGAAAATAAAGGTCATTTGAATAAAAAATCATTTAAGTATCTAGAATCTATTGTTAGAAAAGAAATAAGAATAGATAACAGAGACTTATATGTATTTAAAGTTAGTGTTAAACCAGAATATAAAAAATATTTAATATGAAAGTATATAAATTAAAATTAGATAAAAACACTATTATTAATCATGAGGGTGTTTTTACAAATCAATGGACACTTATTAAAAGGGGTGCTTTTCTTAGTAAATCTTCTAGTTGGAATGATTCTTCTATGTTGCAACCTCTTATTAATAAGCTTAGTTTAAATAAATGGGATTCAGATCACTTTGTTAATAATGTAAATACAGTTTACAGATTACCTAATCTTACTTTATCAAGAGACAAGTTAGCATTATTTCAAGAAAGATGTAACTTTAATGTTATTAGAGATAAAAATAAAGCAGATGTAATAATTTGTTCTAAAAAGTATATAGATAAACTTGTTACTCGTGAGTGGGGTTCATTTTGTTCAGTAAAAGCTGCAATAGAAGCCTTTGAAAAAGGTTATAAAATATATAATGTCAACAAAAATGGTCATTTATTTGCATTGATTCATGAGTTAGAGCAGTTAGATCCTACAGATACAATTCAAGTTGATGTTGGTTGGGGACGGTTTGATGAAGATTTACAAAGTTATACTGCATTAACTAGTTGGTTTGAGATTTTAGATCGTATTCAGGGTAGTAGTAAAAATTATGTTGCAACTATCATGAGGTCTGATCATAATTTTCTTATAAATAATTCTCATAAAATAATGATGGATGAAGAAGTTAATAAACTTTGTACGGAGGATTCTGTTGCTCTTACTAAAGAAGATTTTGGTAGGATACAAGAAATTATTAAATCAGGTGATACTGACAATGTAAGTGTTGGTTTGACATTAATGGCAAATTGTAATGTTAAAGAATCTAATACATATCTTGCTTTATTATTTGCATTTCATTCTGAAGAGATGAAGAACTCTAAAGTTTGGAATACAGTTAATTTTAAGTATCTTAGGAAAATATTCCAACGGTATATAGATATAACGTTGTCTAACTGGGGTGCAGCTTATGATAATTTAATTCAATATATGATAAAAGAAAATATGTTGACACTATGGGCATCTAGACAAATTGCTAATGCTATGTTTGTTCGTGTAATACAAGGACACTATGGTGTTGGTACTGACAGAAGTCCATTTATTATTAGTGAAAAATCTCTTGAGTTGAAACCAGAAATAGCTGCAAAGCTTGTTAAAGATGAAAATGAAAACATTTCTGAATATGTTGGAACTGGAGGCCATAATGATGATTTAGGATCACATCCTAATGATTTACCATTCTAACATCTTGCAGGAGAAGCACGGGTAAGGTTATAATATCTTGTGGAAGCCCGTTGCTTCTTTTGCATTTAAAATAAATAATATGATTAAAAAAGACCCAATAAAAGAAGAAGAGTTTTACAATCAGGATTACAATTTTAGTTATTCTTCTATGAATAAACTGTTATTTAGTCCTGGTATATTTTATAAAGATTATATTCTTAAAGAAAGAGAACTGAAGACTGATAAACATTTAATAGAAGGTAAGTTATTACATCTATTATTATTACAGCCTGAGAAATTTCATGATGAATTTTCTATAGTTCCTATTAAACTACCATCTGAATCGTTAAAGAAGGTATTAAAAGTAATATCTGATTGTAATATATCAGAGTTATCTATTGTAGATGATAAAGTAATCTCAGATGCATTGCAAGAGGTTGGTTTATATCAATCACTTAAAGATGATGCTAAACGTATAGCTAAAGTTCGTACTACTGAATGTGAGGATTACTATGCTTTTATGTGTAATACTAGCGGTAAAGATATTATAGATAATGATATGCTTGCAAAAGCAACTGAAAGAGTAGAAATACTTAAGGCTAATAAAGATGTTATGTCTTTAATGGAAGATGTTGTTACAGATTTTGAAATGGATCCAATAGAAGCAAACAATGAAAAATATTTAGAATGTGAGTTAAAAGACTATAAGTTTGGCCTTAAAGGTTATATTGACAGATATATTGTTGATCATGACAAGAAAGAGATAACAATTATAGATTTAAAGACCACATCTAAAGGTTTAGATAAGTTTGCAGAAACTATGGATTACTATAATTACTGGATTCAAGCAGTTATTTACAGCACATTGGTGATAAAAAATAATGAAAAAGATATAAGTAATTATATAATTAATTATAAATTTGTAGTAATAGATAACTATGATCAAGTATATGTATTTGATGTAAGTAATAATACAAAAAGAGATTGGTACGGTGGATTTGTTGATGTACTAAAGCAAATTGATTATCATTACACAAATAGAGATTATACTTTGCCATATGAGTTTGCAATGAATAATGTAATTCTATAGTGAGAAAATTATACAGAGAGTATTTTCAAAAAAGTAAAGTGTTTATATACCCTTTATTAGGAATTAAAAAAGGTGTAAGGTTTGTTCCTATCCAAACGTATATGTCCTGGAATGGATATTATACTCAGGATATGAACAAATTCTTATGTCTTTATAATGTAAAAGATAATAAAGCATTTGAAAATTTTGAAAAACTGTATTTGCAAACTCATAATGATTATGATGAATATCATAAAATAGATGATGATAATCATTTATATATTTTTGATATGTCTAGATATAGTAAAGATCTTAAACTTTTTTATAGAGGTCAATACTCAGAATTTAGCCAAAGAACTAAAAACCTTATAAGTAATTTTTTTGGTGAAAAAGGGACTATAGCTGAGTATATAGAAAGTTATTTATATCCAGAACATTATTATGAAGACTATGCAGAATTTCTAAACGTTGATGTTGATACTCTAATGAACGTTAAAGAACTATGTGACAAACCTGATTTACAAAAGGAAGATTTAAAAAAAGACTTTGTAAATGTAGAATTATTTAAATAAATTAATATATTTGTAAAAATTAAAATCAATTGATATGACAAAGAAAAAAACAAAAACCTACATTGAAAATAATCCTAAGAGCATGCTATTAATTAAAAGTGCTTTTGGTCAAATGAAAAGTTTCAAAATGATTCCTATTACTGATGATTGTCCTTATGTTGAGTGTTTATTCTCACCTAGGGAAAAGATGTTCGTAGTAATATCAAAGTTTATGAAACAAAGTTATCATATGGTACAAAAACTAGATGATAATGGAGATCCAGTTCCTGTAAAAGGAAAGCCAAGAGCAAATGGCACTAAAATTAAAGAAGAAAGAAGATCAATGGATACGTGTGCAGAGCACTACATAGTAACAGAAGAAGAGATTAGAGATCTAATCAATATGTTTGCCGTAAATCCAGATGCAATTGACTTAGATGAATTCTTTATGGATGAAAGTAATATAGTTGGAGCTACGGCTGAGACACCTATTATTACTGCAGTATAGTATTAACCCCCAAATTGGAAGAGGGAGCCTTGTGCTCCCTTTTTTTTGGTATAAAAATGACATGACTATGAACCATTGGATAATGGATTATGAAACTTTGTCAAATTGTTTTGTAGCCGTGTTTAAACATTACAAAACTGATGAGACACATATATTTTCTGTATGTAATTTACAGAATGACTATGATAAGTTTATAGAATTCCTAAAACAAAATATAGACAATAATGAGTGGCATATATCATATAACGGTTTAGCGTTTGATGCCCAAGTAACTCATAATATAATTAAAGATCATGATAACTTGCGTCTCATGGACGGAGAAAGTATAGCAGAAGAGATATATGGATATGCTCAAGAAGCTATTAGAAGATCTAACAATAAAGAATTTCAAACGTTTCCAGAATGGGAAATGAGTATTAAACAAATTGATGTGTTTAAGCTTAATCATTGGGATAATATGGCTAAAAGATCTAGTCTTAAATGGATTCAGTATAGTATGGATTGGGATAATATGGTTGACATGCCTTTACCTCATGATCATAACATTAAAAATCGTGAAGAGTTAGATATGATAATTAGTTATTGTATTAATGATGTTGACTCAACTAAAGAAATATTTAATCAGTGTAAACCTTTAATTGCATTACGTAAAAACTTAACTGATCAGTATGGTATTAATTTATACAGTGCATCTGAACCAAGAATTAGTAAAGAATTATTTGCTTATTATCTTAGTAAAGAACTTGGTATTCCAAAGTATGAGTTAAAAAAGTTAAGAACATTTAGAAATGTAATAAAAGCCAAAGATATAATATTAGATTATATAAACTTTGATTCATTGCAATTTAATAATTTGCTTGAGAAGTTTAAAACAGTAGAAATTAATCCTAACTTTACTAAAGGAGGTTTTAAATACTCTGTTAATTATAAAGGTGTTAAAACTCATTTTGGTTTAGGTGGTGCTCACGGTGCTAATAGATCTGGTGTATATGAGTCAGATGAAGATAATATTATTATGTCATCAGATGTTGCTAGTTTTTATCCAAATCTTGCTATTATGAACAAGATTGCACCTGCACACTTAGATAAAAAAGCATTTTGTAATCTATATGAGTGGTTCTTTACAGAAAGAAAAAAGATTCCTAAGAGTAATCCTATGAACTATGTATATAAAATTATACTTAACAGTACATATGGTCTTAGTAATGATAAGAACTCTTTCTTATATGATCCACAGTTTACTATGTTTATTACTATTAATGGTCAACTTACTTTGATGATGCTTTATGAAATGATTTGTGAAGCTATTCCAGAAGCAATACCACTATTACAAAATACAGATGGTATTGAGACAATAATACCTAGATCTAAAAAGAACTTATACTTAGAAATATGTAAGAAATGGGAAGAGATAACTAACCTTGTCTTAGAACATGACTCTTATAAGAAGTTGATTCTTGCAGATGTTAATAATTATATTGCTGTAGATGAAAGTGGTAAGGCTAAGTGTAAAGGTAGATTTGAATTTAATGGGCTTGCTCTTCATAAAAACAAATCTAAGCTAATTATTCCAAAAGCATTGTATGCATACTTTGTTGATGGTGTTTTACCAGAAGATACAATAAAAAGTAATAAAAATATACTTGACTATTGTATTGGAGGTAAATCAAAAGGTAATTGGCAACAAATTGCTAGATCTATAAAAGAGAATGAAGCTCATGAAGAAAAGCTTCAAAAAATAAATAGGTATTATATCTCTAACAAAGGCGTTAAGATAATTAAAGTTAATAAAAATGATGGCCGTGAAATACAGTTAGAAGCAGGAAGATGGATGCAAACTGTAATGAATGATATTATAAAAAAAGAATGGCCAACTTATGATATTAATGAGAAGTATTATCTTGAAGCTATTGAAAAAGAGATAAATAACATAATAGGAGTCAAAACAAATCAGTTAAATTTGTTTGACATAAATTAATTAATTATATTTGTAAACATTTAAAGTTTAAAAAAATGGGATATAAAAAACCAAAAATAGTTACTGCAGAAGATTTATCTGCAGCACAGTTACCAGCACATGGTGATACGTATACTGTTATACGTCATAAATTTATTATAGATGCAACTAAAAGTCTATTATCAACACATGGATTTGATGTAATTGATAAACAATACAGAGCAAACTATGGTTGTAATGTAGCACAAGGCATTTATAGAATACGTTCACAACATGATCCTGAGTTAGGGATGATGTTTGCGTGGACAAACTCTTATGATAAGAGTACTAGATTCCAATGTGGAATAGGAGCATATGTATTTGTTTGTGATAATGGTATGATCTCTGGAGATATGGCATCATATGCAAGAAAGCATACAGGTGATGCAGATCAACAGGCGTTTAAGCATATTACGTCACATATAAAACAGGCTGACAAACATTTTCTTAAATTAGTAAAAGATAAGAATGATATGAAACAAGTATTCTTATCTAAGAAAGAGCAGTCTGAGTTAGCAGGAAGGTTATTCTTTGATGAAGAACTAGTAGATGCAACTCAAATGTCTTGTATAAAGAAAGAAATGCATAAGCCTTCTTTTAGTTATAATGCAGATGCTAATAATGCATGGACTTTCTATAACCATGTTACACACGCATTAAAATTATCACACCCTAAATCTTGGATGAGTGATCAACAAAAATTTCATGAGTTTATAACTGCAGAGTTATTGAGTCAAAAGAATTTACATAACTTTGATCAAACAACTGTAGATAATTATGTTGACCCAAATCAAACTTCTATTCTAGATCATGAAATAGAACTACCAGATGGTAGGATTATAGATGAACTAGATGCAGCAGAGCCAATGAATGAAACATTTGACTTTGATGCTGATATGGAAGCACAAGATGATATGTTTGGTGAATTTAAAATCTGAGTCATGTCAGATGGTGTTTAGAGAGTCCTGTATAGTCTTTTTGTAATTTTCTTATACAGGCTCTCTTGCACTTTAATATTTTAATTATGGAAAATAAAAAACATAAAAAAAAAGAAGAAAAGAAATCAAATAGTAAGAAAAAAGTTAAAAAACCAAAGAAAAATGAAGAAAAAGATCAAAAATGTGAGCAAATCTTCATCTACTGGCAATAATATTGTAGTTATATGGCCATAAAGTATCAAAAGACAAAGACTTTAGTTACTAAAACTAACAATAATAGTAGTGATTGTATAGCTCCTAATATAATTTACGGATGTTTTGGGGGTTGTATAGACACATATTGTTATATGTCTAGATACAATGGCCACAGAGTATTTGTCAATGAAAATGTTGATGAGATATTTAACTCTGTAGTTAAATGGGAAAAAACTTATAATAAAGTTCCTAATCAACAAGATCCAATATATACAATGGTAGACATTGCATGCAATTCAGATTTAGTTTTGATGCAAAGAAAAATGCCTGAGTCACTACATGACTATATAAAAAGGTATGATGATCATCCTAGACTTAATACTACTATGGCTACTAAGTATCCTGGTTTATTGAAGTTAGATGTGAATCATTTTAACAAAAAACCTAGAGTTCGTGTAAGTTTAATGCCACAAAAATATTCTAATATACTTGAGCCAAAGATGCAAAAGATATTGTCAAGAATAAAAGATGTTAATAGACTTAAAGAACTTGGATGGGAAGTACATCTTAACTATTCACCTTTAATATTCTATCCTGGATGGAGTATTGAATATGAAAATTTATTTAAATTTGTAAAGAAATATGCAGGTGAAAATAAGTGTGAAGTAATAGCACTTACTAATCATGTATTTCAAATGAATAAAGCAAGTGAAGAAGCCCGTGAACTTATGAAATAGTCTGATGAACCTAAAAATCTTAGTGGTACACTTAGGTATCCTGTAAGAAAAAAAGCTAGAGCATTAGATAATTTCAAAAAGTTATATAGTAAATATTTTAATTTAAACACAATCAGATATATATTTTAATTATGAGCACATTTATATTAATAGCATTTGTAATAGGTACTTTCTTTTTAGGAAAACACGCCCTTAAAGAAGGTATGTCAATTGAACAAAATAAAAAGTTATTAGAAAACATGAGAAAACATGATAAAAAATCAAAAAAATAATTATTAACCTTTAAATTTCAAAAAAATGGAAAATTTAAAACCAATGGATCAGGAAGAGCCTAATCTTTCAAATGTAAAATTAGATCAAGAACCAAACATTAATAATGTGGATTTAGATCAAGATGCAATTATTAGAAATAATGCATCAACTATAATGAATGCAGATAAAGCTCATGACACCAAGTGAGTTTAAAAATCTTTTAAAAGAAAGATTCAAGAAAATTGAAGATACTTTTGTAATTAAACAAAAAGAGTATGCTAGCAATATAGATGTATTTGATAATATTAGAAATGGGATAAGATTATCTATATTTAATACTGAAGAAGAACAAGTTGCTTGGAGTTATCTTGCAAAACATCTTGAATCAATAATGTCAATTTTAGAAAAGTTACCAGAGGAACAACCTTCCAAAGAAGTAATTGATGAAAAAATTGGAGATGCAATTAATTATTTAATTATAATTGAAGGACTTTTAAAAGAAAGACTATAAATATAAAACCAACATTTTATATTTATATTAAGAGACTGGCAGGTTACCCATTCCTGCTGGTCTTTTTTTATGCTTTCCAAAATCTACCTGTAGTTTGTAATGATAGATTTCTAATAGTACCTGTTATCTTACCTGATGTTACAGTAAATTGATAACCTAAGAAAAATAAATCACCTACTGAAAGTGTTATACTGTTAGTTTGTGAACTTATTTGTACTTTATTTGCCACAGCATTAAAATCTATATTACCTAATATTTGTGTTGTATAATTAAAATTAGTGTCTCCTGCAGATGGAGTATAGCTATATAGTACAAGTTTTAATTCAGCTCCAGTACCTATAGCAGCAATGGCTGCAGCACTTGCATTAGCCATTGATATATTATACCAACTTATTTTATCCCATGCAGTTGTTGCTCTCTCAAGATTAGTTTGAAATTTAAAAGCATCTGGCGTTGAATATCCAAATGGGGTAGTTGAAGTTCCTACAGGCTTACCTGTATAAAAACCTTTACCACTTTCATCTAATACAGGAAATAAGTACACATCTCTTAAATTCCATGATTCTATATTTAAGTTATGATTATTTATTTGATGATACACATTAGGGACAGATGCATCTATGGTAACTTGTGTTTGACTATTTCTTGTTAAAGTAATATTTGTACCCTCAGTTAGATTAACTGTAGAGTCAGACCCAGAAGCAGCATTCAAAAGTAACGGAACGTTAGAGCCTGTTTTTGCACTTGCTTCTAAAGTATAAGTATCTCCACTACTTCCTCCTGCACAAGGAGTTCCTTGTATAATTGTGCACCCTACAATATTATTATTAATTTTAAATCCAGAAGTACCATCAAAAATAGATGTTTGGAAATCAGTTACACCATCTATGGGATGTTTTTGATCAGCTATTACATTTGTGATTGATACTATAACATCTGTATGTGTACCAGATACTATTTCTAATTCAACTGTATCAACTGCATTACAACCTTTTGCAGACTCAAAGTATAAATTAACGTGTGTAGCATCTTTAGGTTCAAGACCCCTAAAAGCATTGGTTGGATAGCTAGCAGACTCTAAAAGTGCATTGTTACCAGCTCCCGTGTCAAAATATAATATTCTACAACCTTCAGCATAATTCATAGTTATGATTTTTATGCTCTAGTCCAATAGAAAAAGTCTACTGTTGTAGCGGCTGTATCATATTTAAGTCTTAATCCTGTAGATCCTTTTAAAGGAAAGAAGCAAAAGTCTTGAGGCTTGAGTAATGCTATATTATTTGGAGTTAATCCATCTGTTACAATGATATTACCAGATGTACTGCTGCCAGTATTTCTAATAAACACATAAGTATCAGCTGTAACAGATCCGCTAAGTACTCCATAATCAGTAGCAGGAGATGCTACTGTGGTAATTGAACCAGATCCTGTAGGATCACCAATAGTAAAAGAAGGATTAATGGCAATAGACAATGGATCTGTGCCAGTTAAGCTATCTAATCTAAACGTTGATGTTATTGTTGCTGCCATAATATTATATTTATCTTCCCTGACCTATATATTTCTTTACGTAGTTCTGAGAATGTTTACTTTTACTTGTTTTTGTTTTGGCATGTACTCCAGGTCTTTTTCTTTTTTTATTCCCCTTAAATACATGTATAGTTACTTTCCTAGCCATGGATTACATTCCTTTTTTCTTAGATCTAGACATATGGCTTCCACCATAACCCATTCCACGCATTTGACGTTTCATTCTTTCTTCTGGCATTCCTGTCATTCCACCAGCTTGGTATTTCTTTTTCATACCACCTCCATACATAGCTTTCTTCTTATAAGTAAGTTCTGGATTTGCAGCAGCTAAAGCTTCTAAACCTTTACTAGCTCTCATCATATCTTGTTTTTTTCTCATGGATCCACCCATACCATAGGTCATTTTTTTCTTTGATCCACCCATTCCGTATGTTACAAGGCCATTTTTACTTTTAAAGCCTCCTTTTAAATTGTTTGGCATAATTTCTAATTTTTAATAGTTATTTTTTATTCTTTACCTTTTCCACAGAACGGCCCCCAAAATAGGCACCTATTACTGTAATTAATACTAGTTGCAGTAAATCAGTCCACTTCTCTTCTACAACAAAACTTATTGCACCTGCGTCAATAAAAATAAGCAACATAGTGCAAACAATTAAAAATATAAGAACCATTGGTCTTACATTCTTAGATAACCAAGAGTCAGATGCCATATCAGCATTCCAACGGTCTGTTATTTGTTTATCCATTTCAGCTTCATGCTTCAGGATTAATTCTTTTAGTTTTCTTTTAGCTTCTAGCTTTTCATCTTTAGAAGTAATTAACTCATCTAATACTCCTCCTACAGATTCTACTAGTTCACCTCCAGCACTACTAAATATTTTTCCTAATATTCCCATAATTTATTTTTTATAGTACACCGTTGGGTCCTACAGCTCTCATTACTGGTTTATGATATTCACCGCCACACATGTACATTTTAGATCCTCCACATTTGTAGACTTTCTTTTTAATTTTCTTTTTCTTTTTTTTCTTTGTATGATACGGCATAATTACAATATATTATTAGGTCCCATTTCCATTCCATAAGGACAACCGCAGCCTTGCAACTGATTTGTTTGTCCACCTGTTTTATATTTTACCACACTTCCGCCTTCTTGCTTTTTAAAGCTTTTAAGTGTCTTTGCTAAATTACATCTTTGTTTTGCTTTTGTAGATGGTGGATTTTGACAATACTCAGATATACTCTTGCCTGCATTTTTTGCTGCTGCAGTAAGAGATCCTGGTTTTTTTATTGCATCTTTAATCCAATTCTTAGCCATTACAAATATTTATCAAATGCTCCTGACTTAACAACGTCTGCAAATAACTTAAACTGTTCTTTTGTAAATTCAGTGTAGCCTTCATCATCACCACCAACTACAACTTTATCTGAGTCAGTAGAAATGTCAATTGCTGGACATGATTTACAATTAGCACAGAATGTCATTTGTGATCTTCCTGCAGATACACTTACATTTTTAAGTCCTTCAAAGTTTTCTAGTTCCATTTTGTTAGTTTTTTATAATTCAAATCCAAAGTTTAAGATCATAAATCTAAATTTTGAGCATGCTGCTTTTTTGTTTTCACACATTTCACATGGGCAAAACATAATTTCTAGCACAGTCACTTTACCTAATCTAAAATTTATCTCGTACTTCTCTTTTTTGTTTCCTGCTTTCCAGGAATTAATCCAATTAATCATAATAATCATATTAAGGTTATATAATAATATACAAAAAAATAATTAGAATATCACGTAATTTAAGCCTATTTTAAAGTCATGCCATTGTCTATTCCAATACTTATTGTACTTGCCTTCTAAGAAGAATCCTAGGTGTTTGCTAGCTTTCCATCCAAATATTAATCCACCTGAGTAATCATACCATTGTTCTCCTTCATTAATATTGTGATAAGAGTATTCACTGCCTGCATCATAATGATAAGGCATTATGTTTCCCCAGGTATGAACCCAAAAGTCTTTTGTAAAGTGGTAATAGTCTAACCCTATTACTAGAGAATGGTTCCATTGTGTTGGCAACTCATTTCTTTTCTTCTCTACAAAGTTAGAGAGGACCTCTGGAATGACTACAGCTTCCCACACCTGGGTGTTCTCTGCTACAACACTTCCGTTTGGATCAATATAAGTAACTCCTCCTGAGCCATCAAATTCTACATTGTACCCTTCCTGTAAAGCAAGGTTTGTATAGTGTATGTCTCCCGTGTTTAGCACCCAATCTTCCAATGGATCGTATCCATATGGTTCTGATAGTCTTTGTACTGCTCCTATGTTGAATGATAGTTTATTTCCTATCTTTTGTCTGTATCTTTGTGATGACTCGTAATACTTAATATCCGCAAAGCCATCCTGTACATATTCTACTTTTGCTATCCATCTATCTGCAACGTATCTTAAAAAGTGTTGCTGGTTAAGAAAGTTCGTACCTTGTTGTCTAGCGTAATCTAATTCAAAAAGAAATTCAAATCCTTTAACTTTACCTAACGTAGCAGCATCACTATATGTTTTTTCTGTACCGTCATAGAATGCATTAGCTCTGTTCTCGTATCCAAATCTAGCAATCTTTCTTACACCTACTGACATTGAATAATCAAATGGCGTTTTAATAGTTGTAGTTTCTAAACCATTCGTAACTGAAAACACATCTATATCTGAAATAGAGTTACTACCATTTATAGCACCGTAGAATGTAGCAAACTTAAATGTTTTCTTAAGATTATTTTTAAATTTATTTTCTTGGCCAAGTGCATTTGTTGTTCCTAATATAAATATTAGTATCATTAAGACAACATAAACAAATGGTGTTATATCTAGAGACCTTTTCATTGTTTAATAATTCTTTTAGAAATTCTTATCTTATCTTTTATTATAACTAAGTTATATGCACCTTTTGACCAACTAGAAAAGTCTATTCTTTTGTCTTCTGTATTAATCATAAGTCTACCCATCATATCATAAACGTTTATCTCTATGTCTAATCTTGTATCTATATTTAAAATATTCTCAGTAGGATTAGGATATATCATAATGCCATTTATACCAAGCTCATCAACAGATGTTGGCCAACCTTGCTCACAATAATCATACATTGATTGACATGAAGCATCCCAATCATTCTCACAACAGTATACATCTACATCAATTACCCAAGCATAACAACCATCATTTAACCAATAAGGATTACCTGGTCCAGTAATACAACCAGCATTATACAAACAAGATGCTGAGTCATTAACATTTGCTAGTGGTTCATAGTTCCACGCACCTTGATCCATGCATCCTGGAACCACTTCAATACACGTGCCGTTGTCAGTATTAGCCAACGGATCATAATTAAGGGCAGTACTATCAGTACAACCATAAACGTAAGTAATACAACTAAAGTCTTCTGTATTAGCTTGTGGGTTGTAGTTGAGCATACTAGGGTCAGTACAACCATAAATAAAAGGAATGCAATTGTTATCATCTGTATTAGCTAAAGGATTAAAGTTAAACATGGTTGAGTCCATACAACCAAAAACAAAAGGCTCACAAGAACCGTTATCTGTATTAGCAATAGGATCATAGTTAAACATAGAAGCATCCATACATCCATATATAAATGGAATACAAGAACCATCATCTACGTTGGCTGAAGGATTATAGTTAAACATAGTTGGATCAGTACATCCACTCAATGGATATACGCAACCATTATTTACAGTTGCAGTTGGATCATAGTTAAGTGCTGTTGAGTCAGTACAACCTACATAATAACAACTTCCATCATCTGTATTAGCATT
>Ga0098043_1000048_pt1 | contig 34747 bp, 44 predicted proteins | sample 9B_taG_FD_92581 | JGI IMG/M metagenome (GOLD analysis project Ga0098043, IMG submission 92581) | Marine viral communities from the Subarctic Pacific Ocean - 9B_ETSP_OMZ_AT15188_CsCl metaG | ecosystem: Environmental > Aquatic > Marine > Oceanic | place: Subarctic Pacific Ocean | collected 2015-01-10 | reverse complement strand
TTCCTAGAATAAATATTGTACAAGGAGCTACTGAAGAAGATGTGCAAAATTTTAATTGGAATATAAACGAACTTGGTTGGGAAGGATTTCCAGATTATCAATCTAGATTTGTATCCACAAAAGGTCACATAAGGTGGAAAAATAAAGTTCACGAAATCTTAGATGGTGCAGGGAATCAAGCTAGGATAGAAGAAAAGCCAATAGAGCTTTATTCTATTCTTCATGTAAAACACATAGATAAGCAAAAAAAACAAAATACTCTTTACAGTTCCATTTAATATGAATTTTATTACAACTTTTACTAAAGAAATTTATGAAATATGTGGGCATAAGTTTTTGGAATCATTTTTATTAACTCAACCTTCTCATAAACTTTATGTATTTTTTGAAGATGAGACAGATTTATATACTGAAAAAACTCCAGACTGGTTAAGTAAATATAATAAACATAAAAACATTAAATTTTTTAATTTAATGAATTATGAGTACAAAGATTTAAAGATTGTAGATTTTGTTGATTCAAAACTAAAACATAAAATAAATTTTACTGACGAATACTCAAGCCCAAGGAGCGTAAAATGGTTTAGACCCGTGGCATCCATTCAATATGCATCAGAATTAATTGACGATCAGTTCTGTTGGATTGATGCAGATTGTATTTTAATCAAAGAATTTACAGATGCTTTTTTTGATGATATTTTAGGTGGTTATAATATGGCGTACTTGGGGAGAGAATTTTTCAAAGTTATGAGGCATGGAGCTTATATTGATGGAAAATATGTTTGTGTCAATGTTGCAGAAGCCACAAAAAAAGATACACATACGGAGACTGGGTTTATAGGCTTCAATGTGGGATTAAGTGGAACAAAAGATTTAATTTTAAGCAATTTTGATTATTGGGTTAGTGGAGAAGTTCTTTCTTTTGAATTTAAGACAGATTGCCATACTCTTGATGCTGCGATAAAAAAACATGGTTTAAAATATAATAATTTATGCGAGCCAATGGGGGAAATATCTCCGATAGGCAGTAAAGTCGTTGAGGCTAGTGTTTTAGGAGAGTTTTTAGCTCATGAAAAAGGTATGATTGGCCCTATACTGTATGAAAGAAATTCTTTGAATTAGTAATATGATTCCAATATCTATCCCTCATTTGTATAAAGAGGATAAAAAATTAGCAATTGAAGCTATAAAAAAAGGTTATATTTCTCAAGGTAAAAATATAAAGCTATTTGAAGAAAAAATGGCTGATTATTGTGGTAGAAAATATGGCGTTAGCTGTAGTAATGGGACCACAGCTCTTTACTTGGCTATAAAATCTTTGAATTTGCCAAAAGGCAGCGAAATAATAATACCTTCCCTAACAATAATATCTTGTCTTACAGCAGTATTAGAAAACGGTTTAAAACCTGTTTTTTGCGACTCAGATTTAAAAACATGGAATCTTTGCTTCTCTTCTTTAAAAAATAAAATTACCGATAAAACTTCAGCAATAATGGTTGTTGATATGTATGGACTTGTGGTTGATCCACATCAGTTGCAAAACTTCAGACTTGAATTCCCTGAAATTAAAATAATAGAAGATGCTTCAGAAGCTCATGGATCTGAAAGTAATAATAAGAAGGCTGGTTCATTAGGAAATGTAAGCACTTTCTCTTTTTACTCCAATAAAATAGTTACCACTGGAGAAGGGGGAATGATTTTAACTGATGATAAAAAAATTTATGAAAGATTGTGCGCTTTGAGGAATTTAAATTTTATCGATAGAAAAAAATACATCCACTCTGACACGGCTTTTAATTTTAGGCTTAGTAATATTCATTGTTCTTTGGGATTAGGGCAAATAAAAAACATAAACAAAACTTTAAAAGAAAGAAAAAGAATTGCAGATAGGTATAGAAAAAATTTAGAAGGAAATCAAAACATTCAACTTCCTTTAGATAAGAATAATGTTTACTGGTATTTTGCTATTTTAATTAAAGAAAAAAAAGACTTACTAATAAAAAAATTAATAGATAATAATGTAGATTATAGACACCTTTTTAATCCATTGCATAAACAACCGTTTATAAAAGAAGAAGAAAGTCTACCTAAGTGTGAATTTTTATATGATAAAGGTTTAATTTTGCCAACTTACACAAAACTAAAAAATAAAAAAATTGACTTTATCTGCGATTTAATAAATGAAACTTAATTTAGCTTCAGGCCAAGACTATAGACAAGGTTATATAAATATTGATAACAAATCAATGTACCATGGGTATATGGAAGTTGATCACGAGGCAGATATTTTAACTATGGATTGGCAGGAAAATACAGTAGAAGAAATTTTATTGTCTCATTTTGCTATGTATATAGGGTTACATGAAATGCAACCTCTTTTAAAAAAGTGGTATAAATGGTTGAATAAAAACGGTAAACTTGTGATAGAAACTGGCAATTTAAAATCAATATGCCAGACTATATTGTCTAGTGATGACCCAAATATCATAAATGGAAGCAACGGTGCTATTCAACTTTTTGGAGATGAAACCACAGTTGGTCATAAATGGTGTTGGTGTCCAGCAACTTTAAGTCCTCTTTTATACAATGCAGGATTCTCTAAAGTAGAAGAGAAAGAAGCTTACATCCATCATAACCCTTCTAGAGATTTTCTATTGGTTGCATTTAAGTAGATTTATTTTTTATATTGGTTATAATAAAATAATATTATGAAAGAAAATAGAGAAATAAAAAACTGCAATGTTTGTGTTATAGGTGGAGCTGGATTTATAGGCTCACATCTCGTTGATTATTTAATAGATGAAAGAGGGTGTAATGTAACAGTTTTAGATAATTTAATTACAGGTAAAACAAAAAACATTCACGAAAAAGCGAAGTTTATATGGGCAGATATAAGAGACGAAGAAAGCGAACTTGTAAGAATTTTTGAAAAAGAAAACATTGATTATGTTTTTAACTACGCTGCTGAACCATATATTCCTGAGTGTTTTGAAAGACCAATGCACTTTTTTGATATTAATGCAACTGCTGTACTAAAAGTTTTAAATGCTTGCCAAAAATCTAAAATAAAGGCTATTCTCCAAGTTTCTTCAGCAGAAATATACGGGGACATGAAAGGAAAAATAAAAGAGACCGATGCTGTTGAAGCTCATTCTACGTATGGTGTCTCAAAATTAGCTGCTGATGGTTTAGTTCAGGTAAGATGGAGAGAAGCTAATGTTCCAGCAATTTCATTAAGACAATTTAATTGTGTGGGAGAAAGAGAAACGCACGAATATGTTATCCCAGAGATTATTTCTCAATTAGCTAAAAGCAATGTTGTCAATTTAGGAAACAATTCTTTTAGAGATTTTCAATACGCTGGAGACGCAGCCAAAATGGCTGTAGAACTTCTTGAAAAAGGTCAATTTGGAGAGGTTTATAATATGGGAAGTGAGGACGGCATCAGGATATATGAATTAGCCGAACTTATTGGTAAACTTATGGGGCATGAAGAAACAATTATAAAAACAGAAGATTCTCGTATTCGTCCTTGGGAGATTTGGCATTTACAGTCAGATAATACCAAACTAAATAATGTTATAGAAAGCCGACCTAGTATTTCTTTAGAGGAGGCGCTTGAAAAAACAATCAAATATTTCCACGAAAATGGCAGCAAGTGGGATTGGTAAAAAAGTACATATAGCTACATCTAGAGACATTGGCTATGAGTGTATAGATTGGGCGAAAAAAAATATCCCCAAAGGTTTTCAAATAACAGACTGTAAAGAAGATTGTGATATTTTTATATCAGTTCTATACGACAAGTTGATAACCCCATTTTTAATAAAAGAAAGAACTTGTTTTAATTTTCATCCTGCTGTTTTACCTGAATATAGAGGAGCTGGAGCATATAGTTGGACTTTGATAAATGGTGACAACAAATGCGGAATAACCTTACATCTGATTGATGAAGGCATAGACACTGGAGATATAATAGAAATTAGATCATTTGCGGTTGATAGAAATGTTGACACGGCTCAAAGTCTTTTTGAAAAAGGCAACAAAGTAATGTTTAAAATGTTTAAGGATTGGTTTTATCTATTACTGAACGGTGAATATGACGCAGTAAAACAAGATGAATCAAAAGCCGCTATTTATTACAGAAAAGATTTAAATAAAATAAAAGATCTTAGTAAATATATTAGAGGGCTAACTTTTGAAGGTAAAGAGTCTGCATATTATATAAATAATAATGGTGTTAAAAAGTATATAAATTTTGAAAATGACTAAATATTGTGAAAATTTTTGTAATAGTTCCAGAAGATGTCAAAAAAAACACAGAAAGCACTGAATGCAGAATAGCTTATAAAGTTTTAAATTGCATAAAAACAAAAGGTATTAGCATTATAACTAACCTAGAAAGTTTTAGTGAAGAAGATATAAATTCTTGTGATATTATTTTATGTATAAGTGGTTCAGAGCATTATACTCAAGGCGCTTACAAAAGTTTTGCGGTAAAATATCCTCATATGAAAAGAATATTGTATCTTTGGGATTTATATCCTTGGGTCGAAGGATATTCAATTATAGGTTTTCCTTTTTATGATGAAATATGGGTTCCTTCAAATGAGGTTGGCCTTAGAGTTAATGAGCTTTATAGCAGCGATCAAAAAACAAAAGTTATAAAATGTTTCTTTGAATCATTTGAAGATAAAAAAAATGAGTCCTTATTAGAAAATAAAGATTTTATTTTTCACCCCTTAAGGGCTTACAAAGATTCCAATTATGGATTCTTAAGAAAAGCTTGTGAAAAGTTGAATATAAATGAAATGAGGCCAGAACACTCGTTAAGTTTTGATGAATATAAACAAGCAATTTTAAATTGTTCTTTTTTAGTTTGTGAATATTCTGAAGCCTCTACAGGTGGATTGAGTTTATTGGAGGGCTACTATCACGGTAAAAATGTTTTATTATCAGATTCAAAGTATCAAGGAGGTAAAGATTATTTTGGAGACAGGGCTTTTTATTTCAAAGATGGAAACTTATCAGATTTTATAGACAAGGTAGATATGCTGCATAGAAAAGCAAAAGATCCTGTTGATTTACAAGATAGAAGGTCTTTTTGTGAAATTTATAGTAAATCAGCTATGGCTACAAGGTTTATTGATGCTTTGAAAGAAATTAAATTAGACTAACTTACTAGTAAATGAATAAGCAATTACTTGCAAAATTTTATATTAGAGGCCACAAAATTATTCAATTTGTGGATGAAGAATCTTGTTATTTTAAAGAAAGAAATCAGTTATATTACGATCATTCTTTAATATCACCTTTTCTTCCAAGTGGTGATATTCATTATGTTGATATTGGAGCTAGAAATGGAGACTCTGTGAGAGAGTTGGTTCCATTTAAAGAAAGAATTAAAAGCCTTATATGTTTTGAGCCTAATCCTGAAGAATTTCAAAAACTAAAAATAGTTTGTGAACAAAATAACCTCAAAGCTTCATTGAATGAATTTGCAATATCAGAAGAGTCAGGTATGTTAGATTTTGTTTGGGATGAAAAAGAAAGAAATGGCGGTTTAAAAAACAAAATATCCTTACAAGAATCTTGGAACAGCGAAAGAAAATTCAAATGTCTTTGTTGGAAAGATTTCAGCGAAAACTTAAAAATAGAACTTGAAAATTTAAACTTTATTAAGGTTGATACGGAGGGGTCTGATATAGATTGCCTTATGGAATTACAAGAAATAATTGTAAAAAATAAACCAAATATAATGATAGAATGGTTTCCTGAAACCGAAGATAAAATAAAAGAGTTTTGTAGCGAATTTTCTTATTATACTATTAATCCAGAAACCAACAAAACTCCAAGAGAATGGTGTCATAATTTAATTTTGCTTCACAAAGATTCTAAAATCTTGAAAAAAGTATGGAAAAAATAACCTTTGTAATACCCACTAGAAATAATTTGGAGCTATTAAAAGTATCGTATGATTCTATTAAAAAATTAAAAACGAATCATTTTATACTAGTTCTAGATGATGCTTCTATTGATGGAACTTCAGAATGGGTTGATTCCCTAAATGATGAATTTTTGTTAACTTACAAAAATAAAGGGCCAGAAAGAGTTGGAATAGTTGGTATGTTTGACAAAGGCATAGAGATGGCTCCAACAGATATAATAATGGCCTTTCATGCAGATATGGTCGCAGCGCCAGATTTAGATGATCATGTTTTAAAACATTTGAAAAAGGGTACAGTTGTTTGTGCTACTAGGGCTGAACCTCCTATATATCCAGAGGGTCCAGAAAAAGTTTTAGTAGATTTAGGCACAGAGGTTGAAAATTTTGACTATAATAAATTTGTAGAATGGTTACAGAATGACTATAAACCAAAACATAAAGATTTAACAACCAAAGGGATGTTTGCCCCTTGGTGTATGTACAAATCAGATTTTTTTGATATAGGTGGTCATGATGAGCTTTTTGCACCACAGAGTAGAGAAGATAGCGATTTATTTTGTAGATTTTATTTAAATGGCTATAAACTAATTCAAACTTGGGAAGGGTTAGTTTATCACTTTGCATCTAGAGGTAGTAGATTCAATAAACATTCAGGCGGTGCAACAGGGGTTAATTCTCCAGAGTGGAAATACACAAACCTAAAAAATGAAAGAAATTTTTTCCGCAAATGGGGGTCAGAAGTAATTACAACAGAACTTTTGCATCCCATTATAAAAGCTAAATTTGATATTGGTATAGTTTGCAGAAATTGCTCTCCAAAACACCTAATCGCTCTAGAGCCTCTTTGCAGCGTTTTTTATAGTGATTGTAGTAAAGATCAAATAGAAGAGTATATAGAGGAAGAACAGCCTAAAACTTTATTCAATTTAAATGATAGAATTAAAAAAATTAGCGATTTAAAATATCATCAAACTTTAATTTATATAGATGCAAGAGGTTTTAATGGAAAAGACTACGATAAAATTTTTAACATGTCCACTTACATACATAGCTGTCCAAATAATATTTCTTTAGGAGAGTCAATGGTTATAATAATTAATGATAAAAAAAACTTTCAACATTTAAATAAATGAAATTATTAGTTACAGGAGGAACAGGGTTCGTAGGTTACAACTTATGTAAAAAACTCATACAAGATGGTCACGAGGTTATAAGTATAGATAATTATTCTACTGGTAGAAAAGAAAACGAGATAGATGAAGTAACTTATTTTAATTCTGATATAGCTTATGGCATAAATAAAACCATAGTAGAAGGGGTTGAAGCTGTAGTACATTTGGCGGCATCTGCGAGAATACAGCCTTCTTTTTCTGATCCTATTTTATTTGCTAGAAACAACGTAATTGGTACTTTTTATGTTTGTGAATTATGTAGAGAATTAAAAATACCTTTAGTTTTTGCAGGTACTTCTTCCCATCATTCAGGAAAATACAAAAACCCTTATACTTTTACAAAAGACTTGTCAGAAGAGACGATTAAACTATATCAAAAAATTTTTGAACTTAAAGGATCTATAGCTAGATTTTATAATGTTTATGGTCCTCATCAACTAGAAGAGGGTAATGCCACCTTGATAGGTATATGGGATAAAGCAAAAAGAGAAGGAAAGCCTTTTTATATTTTTGGTGATGGGTCTAAGCGTAGAGATTTTACTCATGTAGAAGATATAGTAGACGCTTTAATTTTAATTATTAAAAAACAAGCTTGGGGAGAAGTTTTTGAACTTGGAAGGGGAAATAATTTTTCTGTCAAAGAAATTGTAGAAATGTATGGGTACAATAACATTATTTATAAAGAAGATAGAGAAGGAGAAGCTCAAGACACATTGTGTGATCTATCCTTAGCTAAAGAAATTTTAGGCTGGGAGCCTACTAAAAATATAGAAGATTGGATAAAATGAAAAAAGTAATAATTACAGGTGTTACGGGGCAAGATGGTAGCAATATGGTGGATTACCTATTGAGAGAAACCGATCATACGATAATTGGTGGGGCTAGAAGGCTTAGTGTCAAAAATCATGAAAACATAGATCATTTAAAAAATGAGGATAGATTTTTTTTAATAGACTTGGACGTAACAGATGTACAGAATACTGATTCTGTTTTAGCAGAACACAAACCAGACTATTTTATAAATTTTGCGGCAAATTCATTTGTAGGAACTAGTTGGAAAATGCCAGCGCAGCATATGGAAACTAATGCTTTGGCTGTACTTAATCAACTTGAAGCAATAAAAAAACACTGTCCCGATTGTAGATACTATAACGCAGGGTCTTCAGAAGAGTTTGGGGATGTACTTTGTACACCTCAGAGCGAAATTCACCCCTTGAGGCCAAGAAGCCCATATGGAGCTTCCAAATGTTCTGCGAGACATTTAGTAAAAGTTTATAGAGACTCTTATAAACTATATGCAATCCAAGGGTGGTTATTTAATCACGAAGGAACTAGAAGGGGGGAGGAGTTTGTTACAAGGAAGATAACAAAGAATGTCGCTAGAATTTCTCATCAGTACGCGAATCAAGAAAATTTCAAGCCTTTAGTTCTTGGTAATGTAGATTCTAAAAGAGATTGGAGTGATTCTGAAGATTTTATGGACGGTATTTGGAGAATGTTAAATCAAGATAGGTTTGATATGTATATAGAAAACAATAATATACCAAAAGAATATATCCTTTCTTCTGACGAAACTCATACTATTAGAGAATTTGTTGAGGAAGCTTTCCATATAGCGGGATTTCATAGATCTATGTGTAGATGGGAAGGAAAGGGGGTTCATGAAAAATATTATCATGGAGACGATCTAATTGTCGAAATTAGCGACAAGTTCTACAGACCAGCCGAAGTTGATTTACTGTACGGTGATTCTTCTAGAGCGCGAACAGACCTAGAGTGGGAGCCAAAAACAAACTTTATAGGGTTGGTTACAAAAATGGTTAAAAATGATTTAAATATTGCAAATACATCTAAGTAGGCTATACTATTAGTATGCCTAGAGGTTACAAAACCTGCCCTAAATGTGGAGACAATAAAGTTCCCTCTTTTTTAAAAAAATGTAAATGTGGCGAAGTCTTTTTACGAAAAAAGAAAACAAAAACATTTAATGAGGGTCATGAAAGATTAAAGAGCTTCATTTCTAGAAATTTATCTAAAAAACTCTCTGGAAGAGAAATGGCTAGAGAAATACATGTGGCAAAAATTATGCTAGGTATTTGCTACGAAGACTATGACTTTTTTTCTAAATTTACAGTCCCAAGCTGGATAAAAGATTCACTACTTTGGTTTAAAACTAAAGACGGCAAAAAGTTTTTAGAAAGAAAATATCATGAATATTTATTTAAGCCTGAAGTAAAAAAAGATATTTATGTTGACGAGGGTTCAAAAAAAGGCGAAGATGTGCTTGTAATAAAACCAAGATCCATAAGACAATTTTTAGATGAGTAAGAAAAAAGACAAAGGCAAAAGTGCAAATGACTATTCTAGTGAGTATTTTAAATCTCACAAAGAGGATCATTATAATTATGAAAAAGAGGCTGAAGAATATTTAGTTTCTAGCGGTTCTATGTATATGGATCACGTTTTAGGAGGTGGTCTTGGAGCTGGTTTACACAGGTTTACAGGAGCTAATGAGGGGGGGAAAACTAACGCGGCCCTGCATGTTATGTTTAACATGTTTAAATCTGTAAAAAAATCCAAAGGTTTATTTATTAAAGCGGAAGGAAGGCTGAGCAATGAAATAAAAGAAAGATCTGGTTTAAAATTTATTTACAATCCAGAAGAATGGGTCGCTGGGACTTGCTTAGTATTTGAATGTAATGTTTTTGATACTGTAATAGATTATTTAAGAGGTCTATTAGCGAACAATAGTGAAGACGAAAGATTTTGTATTATTATTGATAGTATGGATGGAATGATAGCTAAAGATGATTTGCAAAAAAGTACGCACGAAGCAAGAAAAGTTGCTGCTGGAGCTTTAATAACTTCAGATTTCTTAAAGAGAGTTAGTTTAGGCATGTCTAAATTTGGGCATATGTGCATAATGATCTCTCAAATAAGGTCATCTATTAAAGCTAGTCAGTATGTAAAAAATGATCCCAATAATCAAACAAACAGCAGTGGAGGCAACGCTATTCTTCATTACCCTGACTGGATCTTAGAATTTAAAAAAAGAAAACAAAGCGATCTATTCCTTCAAGATTCAGGATCATCGTTAAGCATAACGAATAAACCTATAGGCCATATAGCTACGGTTCAAATTTTGAAGTCTACCAACGAAACAACAGGAAACATTGTTCAGTATCCCATAAAATATGGAAGAACAAAAGGTAGATCAATTTGGGTAGAAAAAGAGGTCATAGACATGCTTCTTATGTGGTCTTACTTGCAAAAGAGAAGTTCTTGGATTACAGTTGACTCAACTTTACTCGAACATTGTAAAAAAAATAAATTGGAGATGCCTGAAAAATTTCAAGGCACAAATAAAATTTTAGAAAATCTTGAGGAGAACCCTAAAATTAAAGATATATTAAAGCAGTTTGTAGAGGAAGAGATAATGGAGCAATGATTTTTCTTTGTACAAACGGCAGAAAAAAGAAGATAGTAAACTCAGTAAAATATTTAATTGATTGGGATGCTAACTGTAAGAGTGGAATTCAAAAAACAGTAAAGGATGTATTGAATGACAATTGGTTTGCAGATGTTGTTTTTGAAGAATTTCCAGTTGCAGGTACAAGATTGACTTTTGATTTTTTTAATGCTACTAGAAATATAGCAGTTGAAGTCGATGGCAATCAACACTATAAGTACAACAAGTTTTTTCACTCAAACTCAAGACAAAACTTTCTTTCTCAACTAAAGAGGGATGAGAGGAAGGAGTACTTTTGTGAAATAAATAATATAACTTTACTAAGAATTTTAGAATCTGAAATAGTAGAAGGTCAATTCCCTAACAAAAATTTTTTAAATAATATATAGTATGTCTCTTGTAGAAGAAGAAAGCGCACTTCCCCAATCGTTATTACAAAAACTTTATGACTCAACAGGGTCATCTACAGGTGGCAATAGAGGATTTATACTTGTTTATGTAAACTCAGAAGGGGAGCCTGTGATAAGCGGTAAAACTGAAAATTCTTGTGTAGAAATGGCTTTAACTAAATTACTTGAGCTAAGTTTAAAAAGTGACGAAAACCTTACTAGATGATAAATTCTCAAAGCATAGAAAAAAACGTTTTAAGTTGTATCCTACAACATCAACACAAGTGGGAGGAGGTTGCGAGCTTTCTAAATGATGAAGATTTCTATAGCAAAGACTCAAAAGTTAATGTTTCTATTTTTAAAATAGTAAAACGCTCTCTTGATAATGCTGAAAAAATAGATGAGCATATAGTTATTGAAAGATTAAATGCTTTAGGGGTCTCGTTTCCAGATAGCATTGATATAGGGGAGTATATAAGATCAATGGCTTTTATGCCTGTTTCTGAAGATCTGTTGCTTCCAAACGTAAAAGAATTAAAAAAATACACAGCAAGAAGGCATATATACGAAGCTTGTGTTAAAGTCAGTAAATACGTCAAAAATATAGATCCTAATATTCCATACTCAGAAATAATAGATCAGTGCGACAAAGTCTATAATAATGAGCTTCAAAGTTTTGAAGTAGGAAAGGAAGATTCTCAAAATTTATTTGAGATGATGAGTCCAATAATTGAGGAAAGAGGAAATAATCCTAAAAAAGAATTTGGCATGATGGGGCCGCACAGAAGGGTTAATGATATGTATGGTTCTTTGCTTTTAGCTGGTAATATATCAGTCATAGTGGCTAGATCTGGTGTGGGTAAAACTAATTTTTGTATGGATTTTACGACAAAAGCTTCCAAACAATACGACGTGCCTGTAGTTCATTTTGATAATGGAGAAATGAGCGAAGAAGAGCTTATTTTTCGGCAAGCCTCAGCCTTAACTGGGCTTCCTATATGGCTCTTTCAAACAGGAGAGTGGAGAACCCACACTTATAATGGGGTATCTTCCGAGGATATGATAAAAAAAATTAGACGCACTCTTGATGAAGTTAAACATATGAAGTTTTACTATGAGAATGTAGCAGGTATGAGTCCTGATGAAATGTGTTCTTTATTGAAGAGGCTATACTATACAAAAGTAGGTAGAGGCAACCCAATGATTTTCAGCTTTGATTATATCAAAAGTGATTTTTCTAAAATGGGGGACAGTCCGTGGCAGCAAGTGTCTTATATGGTTCATAGATTCAAACAAGCAATTCACAGGGAGCTTTGTTTTGAAGGCAATCCTTGTGTTTCTATGATCACTTCTGTTCAAGCAAATAGGTATGGCATAACAACCAACAGGGGTGCTGATTCTATAGTTGATGATGAAAGTGTTGTTTCTCTATCTGATGGGATCACACAATTTTGTTCTCACTTATTTTTATTAAGAAAGAAAACTTTAGAAGAGATGGGTAGGGATGGCGCGGATAGAGGTACTCATAAATTTATCAATCTGAAATCTAGACATTTAGGAAAAAATCCTCTTCGTGCTATAAACGAAGTAGAAATGGATGATGGGTCTAAACAAAAAAATTATATAAATTTAGACTTCAAAAACTTTTCAGTAACAGAGAAAGGAGACCTTCAAGATATAGTTGATGCTCAAAGAGGTGTTAATGTGAATGTTCAGGCTAATGAAAGTGAAAACGTTCCAATGATCTTAAGGCCATGACCAATTACAAAGAAGTTTTAGAAAATTTAGGCTATAAACTTTCAGACCATGGTCCTTACTGGAGGACTAATGCTTTATATAGGGCTGGCGATAACACTACAGCTCTACAAATTTATAAAGATTCAGGAGTCTGGAAAGACTATGTGGAAGATACAATGTATTTACCATTTGAGGCTCTTGTTCAAAAAACAACCAAAAAATCAGATGTTAAGTCTATATTAAAAAATTTAAAAACATCAAATTTAAGTGTAAGAACTGAAAAAAAGTTATTGAAAGAGGAAAAAACATATGATGTGTCATGCCTTAAAAGATTGCTACCTCATTATGATTTTTATTTAAATAAAAATATTTCAAAACAGACTCTTTTAGATTTTAAATGTGGATTAGCTCACTCTGGACCTATGTATCAGAGAATGGTTTTTCCAATATTTAGAGATGATAAAAAAATTCACGGATTCTCTGGTAGAAAAATAACAAAAGATGATAGACCAAAATGGTTTCATAAAGGCAAAACTACCAATTGGATTTACCCTTATTTTACCATTGATGAAGTTGAGAAACAAATAAACCTAAAAAAACAAGTTCATATAGTAGAGTCCATAGGTGATTGCATGGCTCTTTATGATTGTGGCATAAAAAACGTTTTAGTTTCTTTTGGTTTAAACATGTCTCCTAAATTTATTTCAAGATTATCAGCTTTAAATTTACAAAACATTTATATTTCTTATAATAATGATAGTGAATCTGAAAGAAATAGAGGTTTTGAAGGCGCGGTTAAATCTATTTTTAAACTTTCAGATGCTGTAGATTTTGACAGAATTTATTTCTGCCCCCCAGATAGTAATGATTTTGGAGATATGACAAAAGAACAAATATACTTTTATCAAGATCGGTGTTTTTCCGCTGATCATCAAATCTCTATGCATAAAGTTATATCTATAGCAGAGAAGATGGACAAAAAAGGAGTCAATAAAACTTTTTCTCAATCTTTAAAAAAGCTAAAGAAAAAATATAAATTTCATTATGGCCGACCATGAGAACAAACCGTTATCAGCGTCTAGAATAAAAACGTTACAAACTTGTTCTTGGCAATACTGGTGCAAATATCATTTAAAGCTTCCCGATAAGTCAAATGAAGGAAGTCTTCGCGGCACTATATGTCACGCTATCTTTGAAAACCTTGGTAACCCTAGGCATAAAAAGCATTACACCAGAATAATTAAAACTCAAAATGCTTATGCTTCTCCACCAATTAAAAGAATGGTTGAAGCTTATGCAAAAAAGCACGGTATTGATGATTTTGAAAATATGGATCTTATCAATAGGATGACTGTAGAAGGTTTGAATTGTGATTTTTTTGGAACTAAAGAGAGTAAACCTACAGAGTCTATAAGCGAAAAAGATTTTGATATTTCTGTAACAGAAGGTTCTAAAAATTATAGAATTTTAGGGTTTATAGATAAGTTATTTCTTTTTAAACGTAAAAGCTTGGCAATAATTAGAGATTTCAAAACATCGAAACAAATGTTTTCTGGCAAAGATTATACCGATAACATGCAGAATTTAATGTATTGTTTGGCTGTTAAACACCTTTATCCAGAGTTTCTTAAAAGACAGATGGAATTTCTGTTTTTAAAGTTTGACTGCAATAATGAAGGTATGATGAGAATGGAGGGCTTAAATGAAGAAGAGCTAGATGGTTTTGAATATTTCCTTACAGGCGTTCAAGAAATTATTAATAATTTTAATTCAAATTCAGCTACTAAAAATTTAGCCTACAGTAAAGGATATCTAGGGAGAGACGACGGTTTTGCAGGTAGAGTTGTCTGTGGTAGAGCAGAGTACGAAGGTCAGTTAAAAAGAGATGGTACTTTAATGTGGCACTGCCCATTTAAATTTCCAAAGAAGTTTTATGTACTTGTTAATGAAGATGGAGAAATTTTATCTTCGTCAGAAGACAAAAAAACTTTAAATGAAAAGAAAAAAGAAAATTATAAAATAGAAATGAGAAATTATGAAGGTTGCCCTGCTTTTTCTTTTGACAAGAGTGAAGATTTGCTTTAACATTCAAGTGTGATAATTCCACTCTTTAAAACAAGTTACAGTATTGGTAAATCTCTTTTAAGGGTTGAGGATATAATAGATATAGCTCAATCAAATAAACTTAAAAAAGTAACACTTGTTGAAGATAACTTTTACGGATTTAGGGCTGCAAATTCAGCATTTCTTCATGCTGATATTCCAATGGTTTATGGAATAAGAATGCCAGTTTTTCAAAGTGAATCCGAAGGGTCTAGCAAATTAGTTTTTTTTGCTAAAAACAATAAAGGTATAAATAACTTAAGGAATCTTTATAGCAAATGTAAACTTAGTCCTCTTGAGGTTTTAAATATATCAAATATACATGATTCTGAATTAGAAGACATTAAAATAGGGGTTCCTTTTTACGACTCATATATTTTTAAAAATATATTTAATTTTGGTTTATGTGAGCTAGGCTTAGAAAAATATGATCATTTTTATATGGAGGAAGACAATAGCCATCCATTTGATTTTCAAATAAAACGAAAGTTAAAAGATCTTAATATAAAAACTCAAAAAACCCAAACTATCTACTACAGGAATAGAGAGGATTTCCAAGCTTTTCAAATGTACAAAGCTGTATGTTCTAGGCGGCAGGGTAGAATACCAACTTTCAGTAAGCCTAACTTAAATGACTTTTGTTCAGATGACTTTTGCTTTGAATCCTTTTTAGAAAAAAATGTTACCTTATAATCAGAAATATTTAGTTATTGATACAGAAACAGAAGGGTTAAATTTACACTCTTCTAAAACTTGGCAGTTATCTTGGATCGTTTGCCAAGGAGAAAAAATTTTGGAAGAACATGATGAGTTTATATCTCATAAAAATCTAAACATCCCAGAGGTTGTAAAAAAACTAACAGGGTTTGATTGGAAAAAGTATGAGAAAAAATCAAAATCTCTTTCTGAAGTTTGGTCAAAATTTGAACCTTACTTGTATGACCCTCAATATATAATTGTTGGGCAAAACTTGTTAGGTTTTGACGTTTATATGTTGGCTATTCTACAAAAAATGCTAGGACAAGAACCAGATTACTCTTATATATCAAGAATCTACGATACTAGGGCTTTCGCTAAAGCTTATAGAGAAAACTTGGACAAACCTAAAGGTAATTTATTGAGCTGGCAGTATAAGTTAATTAATGATAGAAGCTTGAAAGCCAAAGTTTCTCAAGGCACACTATTAAAATTCTTTGACATTAATCATGATCATTCTAAATTACACGATGCTCTTTACGACATAAAAATGTGTTTTGAGATTTTTTGTGAATTAAAGAAGAGAATGAGTTTATGATTTTTGATGATTGTACAGTATATGATGATTGTGAGCCAGCAGGAGTAGAGCTTCCCAAAACCTCTATAAGTAAAGATGTATTAAATGATCTTGGGTTGAATCATGAGAGTTCAAACTTAGATGTTATAAAAAATCTTTGTAGAAAAGGTTTGTTAGAAAAAGGCATAAATAAGTTTTCTAATAAAAAAACTTACTATGATAGATGCAAGCATGAGATTGATGTTTTAGATGAATTAGGCTTTATAGATTATATCCTTTTAAACTGGGATGTATTAAACTTCTGTCACGCAAACGAAATACCGACAGGTGCAGGTAGAGGTTCAGCCGCAGGAAGTTTGGTATTATATTTATTGGGTGTGACGAACATAGATCCCATACCCCATGATTTATATTTTGAAAGATTCGTCTCTAAATCTAGAGCAAAAAAAGTTAAAGACCCAAGAGGGAAAGAATTTTTGGTAGGGAGTCTTCTTCCTGATGTTGATTCTGATATCTCTTATGATGAGAGACATAAAGTTATTTCTTATATTGAAAAACAACACGAAGGAAAAACAGCGAAAATTTTAACGCTTAATACATTTAGTTCAAAACTTTGTATTAAAGAAGCCGTAAAATACTTTCATGAACAGTCTGAAGAGAGAGCTATGAAAATTTCAGATTCAATACCTAAACTCCATGGTTTGGTTTTACCTTTGCAAAAAGCGGCGGAGGAAAGTCAATCTTTTGGGGAATGGGTGAAAGGGCATAAAAAAACTTTTGAACACGCTCTAAAAGTAGAAGGGTTGCCTAAAAATACAGGAGTTCACCCATCTGGTATTGCAATTTGTTCTCAAAAAATATCTAATGTTGTTCCTCTTCAAAAAACAAAAGACGGTGAGTTAATTACAGCTTACAACATGGATGATGTTGCAGATTTAATGGTGAAGTTTGACATCTTGGGCTTAAGGACTTTAACAATTGCAAATAAATGTTGTGAGAAAGTTCAAATAGATATTGATGATATTGATCCTAATGAACCTTTTATATATGAAATACTAAAAGACTTAAATCACCCAGCGGGATTATTTCAAATTTCTGCGGAAACTAACTTTAGAGTTTGCAAGGATGTTAAACCAAAAGATTTAAATGAACTTTCTGACGTAGTTGCGTTAGCTAGACCTGCTGGCCTTACAAAAAGAGTTACATATATTAGTAATAAAAAACACAATTTAAAACTGAGGGTGCAAGACGACTTGGATGAAATTTTATCGTGGTCGAAAAGTGTTATTTTATATCAAGAGCAATTGATGCAAATTGCGAATAAAGTTTTTGGATTTACCCTTGAAGAAGCGGAAGTCTTAAGAAGGATAGTTGGCAAGAAAAAAGTTAATGAAATGCCAAAATGGAAAGACAAGATATATAAAGCGGCGAAAGAAAAAAAATTAGGAGAACATGTAGCAGACTTCTACTGGATGTCTTTAGATGCGGCTTCTCACTATTCGTTTAATAAGTCTCATAGTTTCGCTTACGCGGATCTTGCGGCGAAAACAGTTTATTTAAAATATAAATACCCACAAGAATTCTTTTTATCTATTTTAGAATGTTCTGAATTTGAGCCAGATCCTTTAGAGGTTGTAAATAAGGTTAGTCAAGAACTTGATTATTTTAATATAAAGTTGTTACCTCCTTGTTTATACAATTCTGATTTTAATTTTAAAATTGAAGGAACTAATATCAGATATGGCTTAAGGTCAATAAAAGGTGTTTCAGATAAGAATTTAAAAAGCTTGATTGATTTTCGTGGCTTTAAATTTAATAGCAAGTATGAAATATTTATAGCTGCGAAAGAGTGCGGAATACCTATTAATGTTCTATCATCTTTAATACAGGCAGGTTTAATGGATGAATCAGAAAATAACAATGTAAAACGTGCTAGTAGAAGTAAATTAGTTTTGGAAGCTCAATCTTTCAATCTTTTAACAGATAGAGAGAAAAGAAATTTTACAAAACTGGGGTCAAGATTAGGGTTTGATATTTTAAAAGCAATACAAGAAGCGGTTTTGAATAGAGTGGTTGCAGATGATAGTAAAATCCTAATGACAGAAAAGAGGTTTAATACTTTTCGCTCTAAGTACGACAGATATAGAGACATTTATTTTAAAAATAAAAATCATGAAAAGTTTGCTAGTTGGACTTTTGAAAATAACCTGTTAGGTTTTTCATATTCTTATGATCTTAAAGAATGTTTTGACGAGAGTGAAGACATGGATAACTTATACGATCTATGTGATTTATCTTCTTTAGAAAATAAAGATACTTTTACTTCTATTTGTGTGGTCAAAGATTTCTTTACCAAAGAATCTCAAGCTGGTAATAAATATATGAAAATTTTAGTATCTGATAAAACATGCAACTTGGATATGTTATTTATTGATGGCGCTCAAGATTTTAAATTCAGTGATTTCATGAGAGAAAACAAATTAAAGAAAACTGACGTTATCTTTGTTAGAGGCACAAAATCCCATAGTGCATTTTTTGTATCTAATATCGAAATAAAAGGGCCAGAAATCTACATGTATAAAAGACAAGTTAAAAAAGCGGTTAAATAATAAATGATTCAGTTACCCTTTACCCCCCATATTGAAGGTATTATTCATAAATCAAAAGATTTATCTGTAATCCTAGAAAGGAATGGTGTTGATCTAGACATATTTTTCCACTGTTTTATTAGTGATTTGAGTTTATCTTGTACTTCTATATTCAAAAAAATTGGGATTGATAATGATGAATTGGTAAAAGACTCTAGAAATATTTTACATAAAAAAAGAAAAAATAAAAACGTATCTAATAAGTTTAAAACGGATGTTAGAAAATTTTTGAAGTTTTGCGAGAAACTTTGTAGGGACACTTATTCTTTAGACTATATTCCACCAGAGGTGATTTTGATGAATTTCTTTGATGAGGAGTTTATGCCTAGGGTTTTAAAAGATTCTTTTCCAGAAGGGGTGGATGAGGCTGACAGTGTGAGGTTTGGTGTAGTCGCTGAGAGCGCCTTGGTTATAAAAGATTTTGAAGCCGAGAAAATAGAGTCAAAACTAAAAGAACTTGAAGAAACTCCTGATCATTGGATCGATATGTTTGACAATAATGAAATATTGTCTCAGTTTGCAGAAAATTTAAATGCAAAAGCTGCTACAGGTGGGTTTGATAAAATTGTAGATTATGACGGCAAGATTGATGAGCTTGCGACTATTTTGTGTCGGAAAAAGAAACCAAATGCAATATTGGTTGGTCCTGCTGGAACAGGTAAAACTTCATTAGTAGAGGGGTTAGCCACAAGAATTGTTAGCGGAGACGCTCCAGAGCTTATAGCCAACAAGGTGATATACTCTGTCAGTTTATCTAGTATGGTTGCTGGTACTGAATATAGAGGTCAATTTGAAAAACGGTTAGAAGACTTTGTAACCGAGGCTAAAAAGTATACAAATTTAGTTTTATTTGTCGATGAAATACACACATTGATTGGTGCAGGAGGTGCGAATAACAACTCTCTAGAAGCATCTAATATCCTAAAGCCAGAGCTAGCTAGAGGAACAATAAGTTGTATTGGAGCTACAACCGTCAATGAATATACAAACACAATAAAGAAAGATACAGCGCTGGATAGAAGATTTGAAAGAGTTGTAGTAAAAGAACCTTCTAAATTTCAAATGGAAGAAATTTTACCAACTATTGTTTCTTACTATGAAGAATTTCACGGCGTAAAGTACAGTGATCAATTTTTAAATAACATAATTAAGTATTGCGAGAAATATACTCCAAACAAGTATTATCCAGATAAAGCTATTGATGTTATAGATCATTGTGGCGCTCAAGCTAAAGTTGCATTTTGGGATGTAAAACCATCTATAAAAGAAATGCAGACGGAAATAGTTGAATCTGCGCTTCATCCAGAAAAAGATCATTCAGCCTTAATAGAAAAGCTTAACAAAAGTTTAGAGAAGTGGGTTGAGTCTGATGAAACAAAAAACAAACCTGAAGTCTCTCGGTTTCACTTAAAAGAATTTTTTGATCGCAAAATTAACCCTCTAAGCAAAAAGAATAAAATAAATAAAGTTTTTGATTGCGTTAGCAGGTCTTTTATTGGACAAGCAGATGTACTAGATGAATTGAAACACGAGATAATTTTAAGTAGCATTGGGGTTAGAACCACTAGAAAATTTTCGACTCCTGAGTGCTATGTAGTAAGTGGGGAAGACTCTAGTGGAAAGTCTTTATTTTGTGAACTACTAGAGGATTCCTTGCAAAAACATGGGGTAAACGTCTTGTCTTACAATGGTGTACATTTTTCAGATAATTTTTCTCCTCACAAGATCGCTTCTTCTCAGGGTAATAATACTTCAATATGCGAGAAGATTGTTATAACCCCAAACAGTGTTTTAATTATAGATGATTTTCATAAGATCGATAAAACCGCTGTACCTATATTCAATCAAATATTGAAAGAAGGTAAGATACAAATGAATAACGGCGATGTTGCTGATTTTTCTAATTGTAAAATATTTTTAACTAGTTGTTTATCTCACACAAGCCAACTTGGATTTAACATAGAAAGATCTCGTAATGACGATCCTCTCATAGATAAAGATATTTATTCTTTGATTAAGAATTCTTTCATTTTAAATAAATTAAAAATAAAAGATTTGCGTAGAATTTTATGGAACAAACTTAGAAATATTAAAAATAACCTAGAGGATAACGGCGTTTACTTGGATTTTACTGTTAAATACATTTATAAAAATGTACAACAGATAAAAAACGATATTTCACCAATTAAAAGCTTAAATGAGCTAGTATCATCAAACATAAAACCTTTTATTTCTGATTGTATTTCTAATGGCAATGATAAAATAAAACTTTTTGTTGAAAAATAAAATTATTTATAGATCATAAATTATGAGTGGCTCAGTAGCTAAGAGAATAAGGAAATTAGTTGGTTATCATCCAAAAAATCAAAATCCTGTATTAAAAAAACTTTACAAGAAACTAAAAGGGCGCTATCATGCGCTTGGGCCTTCTGCCTTTTGGAAAAGTGTCGAAGGAAAATTCAATTATAAAACTCATGAGTAATACAAATACAAAAAATAACGACGAATGGAAAAAGCGTGAATTAGGCGCTCTTTGGAGAGTCGATGGTAAAAATCAATCTTTCTATAGTGGGGAGATTGCTTTATCTGATGGTTCAAAGCAGAAAATCGTCATTTTTAAAAATAAATTCAAAGAAGAAGGCACTAAGCAGCCTGATTTAAGAATTTATCAAAGTGTGGAAACTGAATAATGGATGCCGAAAAGCAAGAAGAGTTGAAAGCTCTTTTAGTATCAGAAATGGTATCCAGAATCACGGTAGCGGAGGCTGTAAATATAATGCACAACATCGCTATTTCGGAAGTCGATAAAAATATCGCAAAAATGTCTAATGAGGAGAAACTCTCAGCTTTGGAAGAACTCACAAAAAGAGTAAACCCTTCTGAGGAAAATGAGTCAAATTTGGAAATTTAAGTGTAAGACACAGAGAATGCCTTATACTCTATCTTTTTTAGATCAAAAATTATATCGGAGTCTTTCTTTTGATGCTGATATAAAATTTCCTGAGTCCAGTGAGCTTGTTAAAAAGTTTTGGATACTTAAGGAATATAAAAAAGTTAGTTCAGATTTGGAGCTTTCGGAATCTAAAGATTCCGACAAAGAAATGATAAGCTCTTCTTCTTATGAGATACACAAAAGGTTTCAAGGTGATGAACTTATCGTTGAGATAGTTCAAAGCCTTGCTTTTTGTGAAGAATTTAATTATTTCAGTAAGGCAGACTTTGATTTACCTACAGGAGATGAAGAATTAGATGAAATCCTTACCGATATAAAAGGATCTAATTTTGATGAATCAGTTATAAAAGCTTTTATTCTGGATAGTGTCCTTCAAGGAAACTATCCTCAGAATCCTGATGATAAACCAAAAGAGGAAGAAGAATCCTCTGAGGAATCAAGTGAATAGAGTTCTAATAACTGGAGCTGGCGGGTTTATAGGAGGAAACTTGGCCGCATATTTAGAAGCTCGCGGGTTTCAAGTCACAAGGTTTGATGTATCTTTAGGTAATACTGGTTATCCAGATATCTTCAATCAAGACTTTGTAATTCATCTTGGTGCAAATTCAAGCACTACAGAAACCGATCTAAAAAAAATATTAGATCAAAACTTTGAATACTCAGCCAACCTTTACAAGATGTGTGAGGCTTATGAGATAAAGTTTCAATATGCTAGTAGCGCATCTGTTTATGGTACATCTAAAACTTTTAAAGAAGATGAATTTTGCAAGCCATTGAGTCCTTATGCTTTTAGCAAGTATATGTTTGATTGCTGGTTGATGAATCAAGAATATCCATATCAAGGTTTTAGATATTTTAATGTGTACGGTTTGGGCGAAGATAAAAAAGGCAAGCAAGCCAGCCCTGTTTCAAAATTTATAAAAGAAGCGCAGACAGGTGGTAAAATAAAGATCTTTGAGAAAAGCGAAAAATACAAAAGAGATTTTGTTTCTGTAGATGATGTGTGTGAAATGCACTACAGGCTTTTGACAAATGACGCTTCAGGAATATTTAACATAGGCACAGGTGAGCCTATCTCTTTCAGAGATGTAGCAGAGATAATAAAAGAAAACTCTAACTCTGAGATAGAAGAAATACCAATGCCCAAAGGGCTAAAAGGACAGTATCAAAAATTTACAAAGGCCGACATATCAAAGTTAAATGAAATAATTGGTGATTATGATTGGAAAAGTGTAAATGAATATGTAGAAGAAAACATTGATGCTTTCCTTAATTAAAAGTGTTTTAAAATCAATTGAGCTATATTTATCTTTAAAAAATAAGCTTTTCTACATAGAATTAAGACATAACCATGAAAAAACACGTAAAAGAATTATTCAAGATCTTGAAGATATTAGGGCTGGTGACGGTGATGCAGACCGTGCTGATCTCTTGCGAGACGAACTCATCCGTGAAGACGCAAGTTTTAAATATTTATCAGCCTTCTACGCTGAGTCTAGAGAAAGCAAGTCCGATAAAGACAGCTAAAGGCATCTACACTCCAGAAACTGATGAGGTCTGGCATTCTGATGCTAGATTCCGCAAACTTGAGCGTCAGTTATATTTTCCCAGCAATAAGTAAGCTTTTTGTGTAATTAAAACAAATGGCTTTTATTACTGGAATTCCTATTAGAAATAGTATACACACTGATTTATCAACGGATAGCGGTGATTGGCAGAATTATAGAAATATTTTAACTGGTCAATTTTATAGTGGAGGAGGGGTAAATACAGGTAGATATCAAGAATTTACTCAAGATATACAAGAGTATAACAGGAAGATAGATACTCTTACAGGTAGATGGGGCCATACTGGACTTTTCCTTGATCCATATAACGCTGGATTCAGATATACAGGCACAGGAAATTTTAGAGTTTGGCCTTGATTTTTTTTTATAGTATCATATAATACAAATATATGAAAACAATTGAATTCACTGATCAGGAATTGCAGGTTCTCACTCAACTTTTAGATATCGCAGTAAAAGCTGGCGGTCTTAATGTTGCTGAAGCCGCAACCGTACTAGCTAAGAAAATTTCTCAAGAAATTTCACAACCTCAATTTGCAGAGCCTTCCATTGCTCCTCTAGAGGATGATGATGAGTCTGCGGAAGAATAAAATATTTCCCTTGACCATTACAAAATTGTAATATATTATTATATCTTATGAAGAAATTTATTCTTACACTACTGATGGGCGCTATTTTAGGTAGCGCAGCTTACAGCACAACTTTAGCAGACGCTTCAGTTGATGTTGGTTTTTCTGCCTCTAATTTTACAACAGATAGAGGTTTAGCCGTAAGAGAGGACTCTTTGGGTTATTCTCTTGACTTAACTGCTCCTCTTGCTGGTGGAGATCTTTCTATAGGTCTTGGTCTTTATGACACAGACGGAGACTCTGAAGATACAGATTTTTCTATTGCTTACAGCAAAGGGATTGATGTATTTGGACAAAAATTTGATGCGACTGCAAGTTTTACTGGTTTCGATTCGGTTTTTGGAGACAGAGAAGAAATTGCAATTGGTCTTGCTTATAAAATCTCACTTATTGATGCTTCTGCCTCTGTTTGGCATGATTTAGATAATGAGTGGTATGGAGTAGAGCTTGGCGCTTCAACTTCAGTTGAGACACCAATCAATGATTTAATTGTAGTGCCTTTTATTGCCGTTAATCTTGTTGATGAGTACACTGCAATTGAAGCTGGCTTAAAAGCTAGTTATCCTATAAGCGATCAATTATCTGCTTCTGCTAAATTATCATACAATAATAATGACTTTGAGGGATCTTCTTTTGAAGTTGAAGATGAGTGGATTATTGGAGCAGGAATAGGTTATAAATTTTAAATTTTAATTAATTTAAATTTACTTTTAATACAAAATTAAAAAGCCTTCCGCAAGGGAGGCTTTTTTTGTGTAAGTACATTCAATGGAACCAGAAAAATCCTTGTTAAAAGAATTCCTTCAGGGTGGATGGCTAGTCCCTTTGATCGGAGCAGCGGCTATGTTTGCTAGGCTTTTGTCTGGAAACAATGAATTATCTATAAAACAACAGTTTAAAAGAATACTTACAGCCGCAATAGCTTCAGGTATTGCTTGGTTTGTTTTAGAACAAACAGATGTTTCGTCTCTTACTAAAGCAATTACTTATGGAATAATAGGTGTTGTTAGTCCTGAAGTTATAGGAGGTGTAGTGAGATTAGCTCAGAGATTTGAAAAGAATCCAGAAAAATTTCTTAAAAAATGAGACCAAAATTTATAGTTTATTGCCTTTCAATAATTTGTTTAGCCTTTGGTATAAAAGGTTTTGATCTAAATAAAAAAATAAAAACAACTTTAGCAGAAAACGCTAGACAGTCTGAATCATCAATTATGGAGATTGGTATGTGTTTTGACTGGTATGGGGTTATTATAGTTAATTCAGTTATTCAAGTTTCTCATGGTATTATAACTCCTGAAGAAATGATAGATATATTGAAGGAGGAGAGAGGTTATAAAAATGAATATTTAGAAGGTTATAAGAAAGATATAACAGCTAAAGAAGAAGAATATGCTAAGTTTGTTTTTGAACAAGAGAAAAAAATAAGTATTTATGTAGATCAATTGATAAAGTGGGCAGAAAATAATGACATTGAAAAAATCAAAGGGTCTATACCAAAAATGTATGAGATGACAGACCCCACAATAGATGCTATAAATAACATCATGGATACAAAAATGTATTATAATGAAGAGCAATCGGCAATTCTTCATAAAAAAATTGTAAGCTTTTCTGATTTTATTTGTACTTTAATGGCATTGTGCGTGGTAATGTCTGTATGTGCCTCGTTTAGTAAAAAATGTATATAAATAATGAATTTTAAAGGTAAAAAAGAGGTAGTAAAAGCTGTTCAAAAACTTATTGGCGTTTCTGCCGATGGGGCAGATGGGCCTGTAACTTGGAATGCTATTTTATCTGAACTATCAACAAAGAAAGATAATATGAACGGTAAAGACGTACCTCAAAAAATGGTTTTAATAGCTCGTGAGGAGATAGGTGTATCAGAAGTTGATGGAAGTAATTGTGGACCTAGAGTTGATGAATACAAAGCTGCTACTTGGCTTGATGCAGATAAAGGTTGGCCTTGGTGTGCTGCTTTTATTTGCTGGTTAGTGAGAGAAGCTATTGATGGGGAAGATGTAAAATTTAAAAGACCTAGAACTGCTGGGGCGTGGGATTTTGAGAACTGGGCAAAGCAGCAAGTTGCAAATGGTATAGATCTCCGTAAGCCAACTAATGAAGATATTAAAGCTGGAGATATTGTGGTCTTTACATTTTCTCATATAGGTATAGCTATAAAAGATATAGATTCAAGTGGTTACGTCACTACAATAGAGGGAAACACTAACGGTGCTGGGAGTAGAGAAGGGGGATCAGTTTTAGAGAAAAAGAGACATGTCTCTAAAATTAGAAGCAGAATAAGAATTACATAATAAAACTTGAGTTACATAATTTTTGGTGTTATTTCTCTTTTAAATGCAAAAAGGATTTCCAATTAAAGTTGATAGAAATGAAATTTTTAATTTCGTTGTAGGCAATTCAATATTTGACCCTATAGAAAAGTGTATTGATCCTACTAGATATGAAGTATTTGATACTTTTATTTATGATAATGAGACAGATAGAAAATACGTTCAAGGGCCAATCTATAATAGATTTTGCTGGGAGGTAAGTAAGCTAAAAAACTTATCTGAAAAAATGGAATCGCCTGAAATAAGCAGACTTTGTGAAGAATTAGAGGAAATAGCTCCTAAATTAGTAACTCTTTATAAATAATTCCCTGTTTTTTTCTCATTGTGTAATATATTGTATAACTATAATATATTATGGAAGTAATTCTCAAATTAATTGAAGACAATCCTTGGTTCGGTGTTCTTACCGCCGCAATCGCTTTAGCATCTGCAATTACAGCAGCAACTCCTACTCCAAAAAAGGGTACTCTTTGGGCTAAAATTTATGGCCTTGTAGATTGGGCTGCTATTAACGTAGGCAAAGCGAAAGATAAAGGGGAATAACCCTTGAATAATCTTTGCGATAGGTTATAATACTCTTAATGAGTATGTTGCCTATTTTTAGTCGATTAGAAGCTCACCCCAAGGGTTGGGGAGAAGAGCTTTGGATTACCAACAATTATAAATATTGTGGTAAAATTTTGCGCTTTAAAAAAGGGTCTTCTTTCTCTATGCATTATCATATACAAAAGGAAGAAACTTGGTGTGTTACTAGGGGTAAGCTTAAGCTAGAATATTTTAATTTAGAGAACTCTGAACGTTTTGAAAAGGAGTTAATAGAAGGCGACACTGTTCATTTAAAACCCTGCATACCACACAAACTGACAGCTCTAGAAGATGCAGATGTGTTTGAGGTTAGTACTCAACATTTTAATGAAGATTCTTATAGGCTAGAAAAAGGCTCATCTCAGAAATGAAATTTTTAGTTATAGGTGAAACTTGTAAAGATGAGTTTTGCTATGGTAAAGCTAATCGCCTATGTCCAGAAGCTCCTGTTCCTGTATTTACTCTAGATTATAATACAAGTAATTTAGGTATGGCCGCAAATGTTTATGAAAATATGCGAGCCATGGATAAGGAGACTTTTAAAGATATGCCTTTTGAAAATGACATATCATTAAATACTAATTTATGCATTGGGGCTAAAACTAGATATATCGATTTAGAATCAAATCAAATGTTTTTAAGGGTTGATACAGACAAGTATGAACCTTGTAATAAGATACCAGAAAATATAGAAGAACTTGATGCTGTTATTGTTTCAGATTATAATAAAGGTTACTTAACGGATTCTAACTTAAGAGAGATTGCGAGTAGAAGTAAGTTAAGTTTTTTAGATACCAAGAAAAAATATAATCAAGAATGGGCTAATTTGTTTACTTTTATTAAAATAAACGATAAAGAATACAAAGAGAATGGGTGGACCCATCAAGGAGAAAACTTGATAGTAACAAAAGGAGCAAAAGGCTGTTGGTACAATGGTCAAGAATATAAACTTAACGATCCTTCAGAAGTTAGAGATGTCTCAGGGGCAGGGGATACATTTTTAGCTGCATTTGCTTATTCATATACAGCCACTAAAGATATTAAATGCTCAATCACATACGCTCAATCTTGCTGCCAAAGGGTTATTAAAAAGAAGGGTGTTGCTACAATATGAAACATAGAAAAATAATATCATTTGAAGAAATCAAACAAGAAAGGCTTTTTGCAAGAGAGCTTGAATCGTGTGGTATTAAAAAATTTTTTATATTTGCCAATGGTTGCTTTGATCTATTTCATGCAGGACATGCTAGTTTACTAGATGCCATGAAAAACGCCTGTAGCTTAAATTCAAAATTGGTTATTGGTATAAATGGAGATGCAAGTGTTAAGTCTATAAAGGGTAAAGATAGACCTATAATAACAGCAAAACAAAGAGCTTATACAGTAGCCTGTCACGAAGCTGTTGACTATGTGTTTATATTTAATACTAAAACCGTATCAAAACAATTAAAAGAATTACAACCAGATTTTTGGTGCAAAGGAGGCGATTATGATGAAGATTCTTTAAATAAATCAGAGATGAAAGCGAAAGGTAATGCTATATTAAAAGTTATACCATTTATAGAAAACATAAGCACTAGCGATATAATTAAAAAAATAAAATGAAATATATTGTAGACATTGACGGCACAATTTGTACACATGATAGTCAAGATACTCCTTACGAACAAGCAAGGCCGATAAAAGATAGGATACATTTTTTTAATCAATTGTTTGATGCTGGCCATAAGATAATTTACTGGACTGCTAGAGGTGGTAATAGTGGCAAAGATCACTCTAAATTAACAGAAAAACAACTTAATGATTGGGGTGTAAAAAGAACAAAATTAATGATGGGCAAACCTCCATATGATTATTGGATTGATGATAAAGCATTTAATGTTAAAGATTTTTTCATGACAGATACATCAACAGGAGAAACAAAAACAATAACTTTATAATGAGTATAAACAATACCATACAAGCTCAAACAATGACTGGTGGCGAGCATGAGAGAAGGTCTCGAAGAGGGATTACAGCAGAAAGTGTATTTAATCAATGTTGCGAAAACAACGATATTTATCGTGAGGCTTCTACAAGAACACAGGATATGCGATTTCATTGGGATGGGTTAGTTAATATTGATGGAACATTGAGACCTTATGATGTAAAAGATGCAAAAGGGGCTTATGAAGAAGATGGTTTATTCTTGATAGAGCTTAAAAATGTAAATGGTGACACTGGGTGGTGTAGCCTTGATCCTATGGGGCCGTACTGGATAGCCTTTTATTTAAATGATAGGAATGCTTTTTTTCTTGTTAAAAGTATAGATTTGCATGAGTGTGTTTACAATCCTATTGTCTCTCACACAACAGATAACAAAGAAGAAGCTAAACGGTTGAAGTGTGGTTATACAAGAATAAACTATGGTCGTGATGATTTAATGGGTTATATAGATGAAGAAACAATTAAAAACAATTGTTTGCATAAATATTACCACATAGATCCAGAAAACCCTAGATTTGAAATATAATTTTATGATATCAAACAAGGCAAAAAGTTTATCTTCAGCAGGGCATATAAATCAGTCTTTTAAAACTGGTACAGAGGGGCAGCAAAGATTTTACGATTCTTGCAGAGCTTTAAATAAAGATATAAAAAAGACTTCAAAAGCTGATGATATTGGCAATCATACAGATTTTGTTGTAGATGGTCAGACTTTCGATGTAAAAGGTTTAAAAAAGACACAAAAAGAGGGTAAAATTTTATTGGAGATAAAAAATGTTCAAGGCAAAATGGGTTGGTGTAACCACGAATTAAAACCTGAGTGGATAGCCTTTGATTTTGGAGCTTTCTTTTTATGTGCTAGAAATACACATCTAAGAGAATTAGCTGAAAACAGATGTGATTGGACTGATGAAGTATCTAAAATTAATGATGCTTTATATAAAGGTTATACTAGAAAAGATAGAAAAGATTTAATGACAGTTGTGACCCTTTTTGATGTTTTAAATACGTGCGAACATTGGTTTTTACCTTATCAGGAACATCGTTCCCCAATGGAGCTTTTGTAGTGTAAAAGCAATAAAATATATATATTATGCCACTTCCAGTACCTAATAATAACGAGAAAAAGAGCGACTTCATGAGTCGTTGTGTCACTAACTTAACAGATAAAAAAGAATTTAAGGATAACCAGCAGAGAGTTGCAGTCTGTATGAATATCTTTAGTGATTCTGAATCTAAAGCTTCTGTAGTTACAGGGGAAGGCGAAGATAAAAAATTATTTTTTACTGAGGCTGCAAACGAAAATAAAACTTTAAACAAGCCCTTTAGAACTCCTAAAGGTCCAAAGAAGTTTTCTGTCTATGTAAAAAACCAAAAAGGAAACGTCGTTAAGGTGAATTTTGGAGACCCAAACATGGAGATCAAAAGAGATGACCCTAAAAGAAGAAAAGCTTTTAGAAGCAGACATAGCTGCGATACAGCTAAAGATAAAACAACCCCTAGATATTGGTCCTGCAAAATGTGGAGCGCTAAAAGCGTGACAAAAATGACAAAAGCGTCAGAAGAGTATGAGTGGGATGGCGAGACTCTTTTTGATCACAATGAACTTTTATCCGCCTGTCCATCATTAGCTTATGTTGATGAGATAACAGAAGAATCAGAAGCTGCAAAGAGAAGTGGTCCAAAAAGCGGAGCGCAAACACCAGCAGAACCAAGTGAAAGAAAAAAAGGTTCTAAGAAAAATAAAAAAGGAAGTGCAAAAAAAGGTGGTGGCAAAATAACTTTTAGTGAAAAAACAACAAATGCTCTAAAGGAAAAAGTTAAAAGTCATAATGAAAAATCTTCTAAGAAAGTTACATTAGGGCAATTAAAAAGAGTTTATAGGCGTGGTGCTGGTGCTTTCAGCACTTCTCACAGACCAAATATGAGTAGACATGGATGGGCTATGGCTAGGGTAAATACATTTCTTAAAATGATGAGAGGTGGAAAGGTAAAAGAATCTTATAGAAAAGCTGATCAAGACATAGCTAAAGCTGCATATAAAGCTAAAAAAGTTTATGGAATGGACATGGACGATAAAGAAAAAACTGTTTTCAAATCATACATGAGTCATTGTATGATGACAGATGCAGAGATGGTTGACACTAAAGATATGGATATGGATAAAACAATGTCTACTTGTGCTGTGCAGTATAAAGAAGATAGATCTATGCTAATGGAAGAGAATGAGGGTCAGTTAACAGAAAAGCAAAAAAAACTTCCTAGCTGGTTGCAAAAAGAAATTTTAAAGAAACAAAAAGAAAAAGAAAGTAGCGCTCATCATTATGGCAAAAAGAAAAAATCTTACGGTTCTCCTGATGTAAATAAGCATTACTTTGAAAGCAAAGAAGAGGCTGAAAAAGATTCTGAAAAAATGGGTCTAAAGGGAATTCATACTCACAAAACCGATGATGGTAAAACATTATATATGGCTGGTCCTAATCATGAGGCTTTTATGAAGCGTCATAAAGAGATTCTCAAAGAGAAAGAGAAGTCAGATAGTAGTCTCTGGGAAAATATTAGGAAGAAAAAAGAAAGAATTAAAAGAGGCTCTGGTGAAAAAATGAGAAAGAAAGGCGACAAAGGAGCGCCTACATCAGAGCAAATAGAGAGAGCAAAAGGTTCTGAAGAATCCGATTAAAAATTAATTTTAATTATTTAAAAAATACCACATATAATAAAAAAGCTGCAATAATTAGTAGTGATTTTATAGAAAAATCTTCCCAAGGTAGTTTAAATTGTTTTTTAAACTCTTTGGCTTCATTTTTATTTCTTGGTCTTTCCTTCACTTTTGTTTTTAGGTAGTCTTCTTTGGTTGTCATCATACACTACTTACATTTATATGCAAGTTTGGTAAAAAAAAGTGTGTGTCATTTCTGTAACTTGTTTTCATTTTTCGAATAAAAATTGAAATAGGTGTAATTATTTATATTATTATTAAAGTGAAAACCATCGTAAAAAAGACTATAAAGTTTGAAACAAAGCGGCACGACTTTGATAATGATTTTGCATATATTGAACATTGGCAGAATACAACTCTCAAAGATTGTTATTTTGCAGAAAAGCAATATCTTTTTCCAGATGGGTCGATGAAAGCGGGGGGAGTAAAATATTTTTATTCACCATTTTCTGGAGAAGATATAGAAAAAGAGATTAAACCAGTGAAATTAACTAATTTTAAATGGTTTGACAGATTATTTTATATAAACAGAGAAGGTGAAATTTGCTCTATCAGCGACAAGTGTGAGTTAGACAACCAATTATCTTCTGTAAATAATGAAGATGATTAATGGCTGATATTTTTGAAGACGGACTTTTAGATTTTTCTTTTTCTCCTGTAGGAGAATTTCTTATAAATGAAATTACTCCTTTTAGTCACAATATTATAACTAATACATCTAACGATGGTTCAGTTATAGATTATTCATATACTTTTGCTCAAGCTTATGTAATAACTAATTCCCCCTTTGATAGCAGAGCTTCTGGGGTTATATCAGGAATGGGAAGTGCTTTTTCAGTTCCTATTGATCAAAGCATTGAGTTTCAAGTAAAAATAAAGCTAGATAAGCAAAACTATCAAATAGTAGGCACTGAATTTCTGACAGGAGAGCCTTCTCAAGAAGGGGAAAATACAGGTAATTTCACACATTCCGTCTTTGATTATAAAACAGAGGACGCTCAAGGTAATTTTGAATTAATATATCCTATATGTTCAGTAAGAAATGAACATGTAGTTAATTATACTACAAGAGGTAATATTTCTGTAGATAAAACACAAATTAAACAACTTGGAAATACAGGAGCAGCAGAAAATGGAGAAGGGGGTCAAGTTCATTTAATTGTTGAGTCTGGATACACTGATCCATCACTGCCTGTAAGATTTAGAGGTATTTCTGGGGGTTCTGGAGTTCAAGTTAGGTACGATGATGGGGCTAATGTATCTGGAGGTAATTACATAATTATAGACTCAACTGGCTCTGCTGGGGGTTCAGATGGATCTGGATCTTGGACGGGATTCAACGTTCCTCAAACTGATGGAAGCTCCCCAGAATATATTTACTTAGATGATACGGGTCCAAATGCAGATCCTCCTAGCAAGGCTCAATTTAGAGGCATAAGAGGACAAGCTGTTACAGAGTCTAGTGTTTCAGAAGGTAAGCAAACAGCGACCGTAAATGTTACAGAAGTTGATGAAGTTGTAGAAATATCTGTAGATTTAAGTGATTGTGTTGGCATTGGAGGCTCTCAGACTACAAATAGAGTTATAACAGGTTCTCTTCCTACAGGTTCGATAATAGTAGGAGGTGCTAATAATTCTATTAGTGGCCATTATAATGTAATTAGTGCGGGATCTCACAATAAAATCTCTGGAAATGAGTTAAACTTTATTGGCGGCGGTTCAGGTAATGATGTTGACTGGAGTAGATTTTCATCTTCTCTTGGGGGTAAAAATAATGATATAAGCGGAGCAAACTATTCTGTTTTATTAGGAGGAGAAAATAATTTAATCAAAACAGGGCATGCACATTTTCTTGGTGGGGGTGTTTCAAATAAAATTTCAGGTAGTGCTAGCATAATTTCCAATGCTTTAGTTGGAGGAACAGAAAACAAAATACTTGATGCCACTTACTCATTCATCGGTGCGGGAGCAACAAACACAATTTATTCTAATAACTCAGTAATTGGTGGAGGTACTCAGAATATCGCTTCTGGTGATTCTTCTGTAGTTTTTGGGGGTAGCGATAACAGAGTTTTAGCTGATTATGGAGTAGCTGCTGGTAGAAACTCTATAGTTTCTGGAAATCATAGTGGTGCTTTTGTTTTATCTGATGCCTTTCCAACAAATACTTTTTCTTCTGGTGCAAATACTTTAACACTAAATTTTAAAAGCGGTGTTTATGTTGACTCTGATAGTGGACTTTACATAAATGGCAATCCTGTATTAACAGGAGTTAGTGGATCTGAGGGAGATACTTTACAGATTGTTACTGATAGAGGTGCGACTACAACAAATTCAATAGGAGCTAACATTATAACAGGAGCAAGCCTTGTTATTACTGGAGCTAATTCTACTTTTAAAGCTTTCGAACAAGCCAATGATGATTTTCGCATAGGGACAGATACTGCTGATGACATAAGCATAATGACCAATGGGAGCAGAAGGTTAACTGTTACTGATGCTGGTAAAGTTGGTATAGGAACGCTAACTCCATCAGAGCAGCTTCATGTTTATGGAGGTGATGTAAAAATTTCTGACGGCACTCCTGTTTTAACTCTTCATGATACTAGCTCGTCAGCACTTACTACTCTTACTCTTGATGGAGTTAATACTACTTTAAATAACGCTGGATCGAACGGTAGCTTAATCTTTTCTACGGAAAGTGTTGAGGCTATGCGTATAAATGAGGATGGTCTTGTTGGAATTGGGTTAACTAGCGGTAGTGCTTTCAGCAGTGCGGCTAACAGACTTGTTGTTGGTGATGGAGTAGGGCATCAAGGTATGAGTATATTCGCGGGGACTAGTTCTAGTGCAGGTCTATATTTTGCTGATGGGGCAGCGGGAGCTGCTGCTTATCAAGGATTTATTGACTATAGGCACAATAATAGTGACATGAGATTCGGGGCAGCAGGAGGAACAAGAATGGTGATGAATGGCAATGGCCTCCTCATTTTCCCCGATGGAGGACCACCATTTAGCCCTAATGCAGAACTAGAGATAGCTTCAGCACTTCCTGCTATAAGACTAACAGATACTGATGGCACAAATCAATTTAGTGAAATAGAAAGAGCGGGAGCATCTTTAAATTTCTACGCCAGAGATAACGCAAGTAACGGAAGGTTTGTATTCCTTGGGGATAATGGAAGTGCCGATACGGAGTTTATGCGTATCGATACCGA
>Ga0098043_1000047_pt1 | contig 34961 bp, 55 predicted proteins | sample 9B_taG_FD_92581 | JGI IMG/M metagenome (GOLD analysis project Ga0098043, IMG submission 92581) | Marine viral communities from the Subarctic Pacific Ocean - 9B_ETSP_OMZ_AT15188_CsCl metaG | ecosystem: Environmental > Aquatic > Marine > Oceanic | place: Subarctic Pacific Ocean | collected 2015-01-10 | reverse complement strand
TCCCTCTAAAAGTAGCAGTTTAGCTTTGCCGTTATTTACATTAACGGTTGCTCCAGAACCTTGTTTAACAGTAATTACCTGATTACCAGAAGTTGCATTTTCAATAAATATAATTTTTGAACAGGTATTCGGTCCTATTTCTAAAGTTCTTGTGGCTGTTAAGTTAGTTGTAGAAGTAACTTTGACATACATAGCTCGATACTTGTCAGTAGTGCCATCTGCTATAATAGCAGCGTCGCTACCTGTAAAATTAGAATCGGCTGTAAAAGTAGCTTCTGTTTGATAAGAAAAAGCTTCTGCTATCAGACTTAAATTGGTATTTGTGGATGTTCCCCACGTTCCAGACTCTAGTCCAGTACCTATTTCTTTTAGTCTTAAATCATTTGTATATACTGTGGACATTCGTTGATTATATCTCCTATGCTACGTCTTGCCAATCAGGAGTTTGGCTACGGTTAACATTTGAATAACTAGGTGTTTGTGCGTCATCTACGTTTGAATAGTTAGGTGTTTGCGAATCATCTATTTGGTCGTAAATCCTTACTTCTCCTACTTGTATAGTAGCGGAAACACTTTCTATAGCTATATTTGCCAAGCCTACAAACGTCAAAGTGCCTACAGAACCTGTCATGCCATAACCTGTCGCTACTATAGTGTTTGATGTTCTTTGCGTAACTGTGCCAAAGCCCATAGTCATTCCAAACCCAGAAACAGAAACATCTGCATCTGCTTTTGCTACTGCTGTGCCTAGTGCAGAAGTAGCAGACAAACCGCCAATCGTTACAGGTATAACTACAATTCCTAGTGCGGAAGTTCCAGCTTGTCCTGTTACAGCATTAATAGAATCAGCTGTAATCACTGGAGTTCCTAGTTCTAACTCTCCTTCATCTGCTAAAGGTATTGATACATTTGCTTCTGCATCAATAGTCACACTAACTGAGCCTACGGTTGCAGATAAATTAGGTAAAATAGCTATTACACCACCGTTTACACCAATACCAGCTAGTGAAGCTGTTAATGCAGATAAAGGTTCATCAGGGTTATTTCCATAGTCGTCAACTAATGCACTTGCGGAAGGTGTTACACTTCCTAATGCAGAAGCACCTGCTTGTCCTGCAATACTAAATGATTTAGGTATGACTATGGTTGGTGTACCTAAACCAGTTGTAGCCGCAGCTACTTCTTCGGTATCTTGGCTTACTAAAAAATTAAGGTCTAGCGAAAAACTTAAAGAGCCCAAACCACTTGTTCCTACTACACCCGAGGCACTTACAATTTTAGAGCCACTTGCTCTAAGTGCTCCAAGAGGAGATTCTCCGAAAGTTTTTAATCCAAACATAATTATCTATTTTACTTTAGTTCTTCTAATTGTCTCCAAATTTTTAATGGAGGCAAAAATAAACTGCTTCTGTATGTTTTTTCAGTAAGTATCAGGTCACCTGCAAAAGAAATTCTTTCAGAAGGTGCATGACCATCTTGTATTCTGTGTATTTGCTCTGGGCTAATCATAATGAAATCATTTGTTTTTAAGTAGTATGAAGTTTCTAAATTATTACAATCAGTAAGAATCAAAGGAATGTCTCCACTACTTTCTGTATAAAACACAAAACTTAAATGACAGTAACCATGCTTGTGTGGATTAAAAGGTGTTACGCTGTTTTTAGAAACATTTATTGACCAAGACTGTGTTAAATACTTATGGTAAGTATCTAAAATTTCAGTTTTTTCAGGAAGGTATTCATCTATTTTTCTATTTACTTTATCTAATACACTAGGAAACTGTGCTATAACATTTGGATGAAACTCTTCAGAGCTGCCCTCGTACTGTCTAGCAAAAGCATTTAGTTGTGCTCTTTCATCATCTGTTAAATCTATTGTTGATTGCCAAATCATGGGAGTATTTTAAAAGGCACACCACTATTTTTTATTAATCTGTTTATTAGTATTTGTTGTTGGAATGCAGTTCTTTTACCATATTCTTGCCACCATTTAATTTTTTCTAGTTCTTTTTCTACTTTATGGTAGTAACTAAAATCAGCATTTACATTAAGTCCTAGTTCTTCTTTAGCTATGTGTAGTGGCTCGTGTAACCTTTCGTGCCAATTTATTGATAGTAGCCAAGGACATTTTTTACCATTTATATATGCTTTCCACATTATTTTCCAAAGTTTAAAATGATTAAAATTGATAGAATGTACTTTTCTAACCTTCCATTTTAATATGTATAGGCTGATTGCATTTTTAATGTAATCAAACAAAATAGAGATAGCAGAAACAAGCATTATTAAAAAGAAACTTTTACGAAAACTTTTAGCACAAGTAAAACTTATATTAGATAGCTCTCCTGCAGTAGTAGTATCTATGTCAAAGAAAAAATGTATTAAATCATGCTCCATAAATATGCCTGACCAAAATTTCTTTTCTTTTTCAGTAACGCTATACTTTTTATCACGTTTTTTTGCTGCTTTAAGTCCATCTCCCACTAAGTCTTTGTTATAGTTTGGTTGGCTCCAAAAGTCTTTTAAAAATGCACCTAGAGTTCCTTTTGAAAATTTACCTTTCAAAACAACATCTCTTAAAGGCTCTTGTTCAAAAAATGTTTTTGCATAGTCTAGTTTTTCAAACCTTTTTAAAAGTTTTTTATTAGACTTACTATCAAAGTGATACATAATTTCTAAGACTAAATCAATTTCTCCTTCATTGTTTAGTTCATTAGCTTTCACTGCTGCAAACCATCTCTTTAGCAGGTCAGACTCGTATTTCATTTTTTGTAGAATCTAATTATTTTAATTTTTTCGTTACCTGTATTTTTTACTAAGTAGTGTTCTTTACTAAGTTTTTTACAATCCCACTGTTTAAAATAATGTGTAATGTTAGGTGTACCATTACCTGAGTCTATAACTTCGCAATCACCAGCTGTAAATAAGTAACACAGTTGCCCTTTTCTATCGGCAGGTTTTATTTCTCCCGGATGTAATATAAGTTGCTCTACTTCCCAACCTGCTCTCCACCTTGACTCTAAAGGTAAAAAACAAATAAATATTGTATTGTCTTCCATGGCTTCAAGATAACTGTGGTCTACTTTCCACTCCCACTCCATAATTGACTTTGTCCACTCAGGTATTTCTTGGTCTTTCCAATAAGCACTTCCACCAGTTTCTTCAGCTGCTTCCAAAGCTTCATCAGAAATACCATCTGGTAAATCTGGTGGTGGATAGGTGTCTACTGCATTTACTGTTTCAGGGTGTGTTGGTGGTTGAAGATTTAAATAAACTCTCCAATCTTTTACAGTTACACCTTGACCTCTTAAATCGGTATGAGTTTTAACGCCTCCAGAACAATAAAACCAACAGTGTAAACATTTAATAATTTTATCTGACTCTGGATGGTGGTCCATATAGTCGTGATTAAGTGCTTTTAAACTTCTACGACCTATTTTGTCTCCCTTGTTTCCGACTAAAACTGAAAGTTGAAATTGATTATCTATAGTGTGTTGTGGAGCTCCTTCTAAACCTGCAAAATCAAATATTGATTCTAGTATGTCTCCTTCTAAATCATGTTCTGATGCCATTATATTTCCTCAATGTCCATGGGCGGTGGGTTTCTTACAAGTTTGTTTACTTCTTGATGGTGTTCACTATTTATTAATTCTAAAAGTTCTTCTCGTATTTGTTGTTCTGTCTTATTTTCTTTTTTAACACTAATTTTAAGAATATTCCAATATGTGTGTACATATTCCTCTCCTTCGATAGAGCTGTAGTAAAGGTATAAGTCTTCTGGCTTCATTCATTAAAATTGAAAAGTCATGGTGACAGTGCCACTAAAGTTTCGATAAGGGCTGTTAGAATTAGCAGGACAAACCCATTGAAACTCAGTTACGTTACCAATATTAGGAAAACTGTAGTGATATTTATTATTTTGAGCCGAGTTACCTCCATTAGTAGAATTTGCGTCTGAACCATACCAACGAGTTGCTGGCATTTGTAGGGAGGAGCCTTCTGCTGTTGTATCAATATACCTAAAAGGCACACCTGTCCAACCACCAGCACCCTCATTATTTGAACCAAAATGACCTGCTATCCATACTCTTAAAAAATTGCTACTTGCTATAGAGTTTGTGCCCAAGGTGTTATACCAGCCATAACAAGTGATTGATGATGACGTACCTTTTGCTGTGCCTCTAAATTTATCCATGTCGATAGTTCCTGAAGCTGGTATAGCACCAGAATTACCTGTGGAGTCAGTTCCTGATATTTTAGTAAAAGTTGCAGAAGCAGAACCTAAAGCAGGAGTTGTAGTACCTGCTAGATTTGTATTTTTCCAACCATTATTATAATAATAAGTAGTATAGGCACCTATAAGTTTAGTAGCAGGTGTGACGACACTTGTGCTATGACTTGAAATGGAAAGGGATTGAGAGTCAGACAAATCATCGGTTTGTAAAGCACCACTATAATACTCACTCATACTGATAGGATTACTACCACCCCACTCAGATTGTATTTGACTCATGGATATTGCACCTGAACTTGATAAAGCCATTACTTATCCTCTAATTCATTTAATCTTCTTTCCATGTCCATAATAGTAGCTGACTGTAATTTTACATAGTCATTTAAAGTATCTATTTGTTCTTGTTGTTCTTTAATTGCTTCTACTAATAAACCTACTGTATTGCCATAACGAATGGCTAAGTGTTTATCATTATCATCATCTATATCAGAAGATTCATAAACTGCTTCTGGTAATACTTTTTCTAAATCTTGTGCTATTAAACCTGTGCTTTTCTTTCCATCTTTTTTGTAATTAAAAGTAATTCCTTTTAATTGTTTTACTTTATTAATAGCATCAGAGATAACTTCAACATTTTCTTTCAATCTTATGTCTGATGTACTTCCATACGCTGTTATATTTCCTACAAAAATTACATTACCAGAGCCATCAATTTGTCCTCTTGCAGCTCCCTGATTATAAAAAATAGTTTTGTCTGTACTGTTTTGAAAGTAAATTCCCTCTTGTATGGCAGCAGAAGAATGAGAAAAAATACCTGTGCCTCCACTATCTGCATAAAGATAACCATTGTAGCTTTGACCTGTATTATTCCAAGAAGAAATAAAATTTGCAGCACTAGAAGCTGTGCTTCCTTTGTGTGAAACTGTGCTGTTAAAAGTTGCAGCACCTGCTGATGACATATCAAGAGTAAGGGCAGTAATTCCTGTACCACCATCATTACCTTGTATTATTACATCTCCATCTGATATAACACTTTGAATAATTGCGTTATCTCCGCTTCTGCTTATAGAATAAAAATGAAGTCCATCATCTTTCATTTCTATATTTCCACCATCTGCATCAAGAACAATATCTGCTGGACAATCTATAGTTAAATCTCCAGAAGCATTTGATATATTTTTTCCAGCAGCAAATTCCATACCGCTACTCGTAAATCTTGCAGTTTCATTAGCATTTATTTTAAATTTAATCGGATGGTCTGTAGTTCTTGCTATTTCCAACTGAGTAGCATCAGTAAAAAAGACAGCATTTCTACTGCCACTTGTTCCCATATCTATACGAGTACCTGTAACACCATCTATTTGTACACTAGCTACATCACTAGCTTCAGATACAGCAAGAACTGTTCCTGTAATTCCTAATGCTAAAGGATTAGTACCTCTACTACCTATAGCTACATCTGAACTTCCAGAGCTTTCGTCAAAGAAGACAGCTTTACTTGCAGGTAATGTACAAAATACATCTTTAGTTCCTGCAGAGAAATCTACAAGACTGTCTGAATTTGTGCTGCTTATAACAGTAGTTCTAGATAAAGTGTCTGGAGAAGCATCAGTAACTGTGCCTATACCTATTTCAAACTCATTAGATGTTTGATGAGCAATAGCATAATAAGTTGTATTAGAGTTACCGATTGCTGATACAAAGCCTTCAAAACCAGCATCAGCACCAGCTAGGTTAATTGTGCCTGTACCAGTAGAAGTAGTGGTCTCTTTTACCCTATCGTTTAGGACATGAGCCATGCTCTTCTCCTACGCTATTCTAATAATAGCTGTACTTGCCGCTGCTGCCGGGAACTGAATAGTAAAGTCACCGTTAGTAGATGTTTTGTCACCACCAAAATCTATACTAGCTACTGCTTTGTTAGAATCAGAACTGTTATAAATTAAACAACCTCTAGCAGTTATTGTAGCACTACTAAAAGTTAGGTCTGCAAAATCTGTGATTGCAGTAGTTCCATCAGCTGACGGAGTAACGTTAGTAAGAGTTCCTCCACCTGAAGTGTAACCAGAACCAGAAACTTCATTAGTAGTTGCAAAAGCTGTAGTAGCTGCTCCTAAAGTAGCAGAACTTGTAAAAAGTGCTAATTTAAAAGTATCTCCACTACTATTGGTGAAGTTATGAGTCCCAGTTAAAAGTTCGGTTTTAAAACTAGTTGTCAAAGTTGAAGTTATTGCCATGTTAAAGCTCCTTAATAATTTTAGCTAAATCATTGTGACCCTGCTTCTTAAGAAGCCCTGTCACTGTTGTCCTATCACTAGTGATAGCTTGTTTCATATAATAAAGGATTGTATTGTAAATAGCTACCTTAAAAGCTTCTGCTTGTTGTCTAACTTCAGGAGCAGCGTTCTCTGAAATGCCACAAATTTTATCTGCACATCTTTGTGCTAGATACTCCGCTGAGTGTCCCTTTTCATCTACTGTGGCTACTGAAATGTTTCCTAAATTAGAGGTAACTTTTATCTCAAAACTCATGTTTTACCAGCTAAATTATTAGCTCTAGGTCTGTCCGTATAATATTCTTGTCTTGTACCAAGTAGTTCTTGCTCTGCTTTTAACTTAACCAATGCTTCTTGGAATCTATTTTCATAGGCTTGTACTTCATTTAATGGTAGTTTTTGAAACATTGCTCCTTCAACTAAAGTTCCATAAAGCAAAGCATCTCTAGCATTTTGAGATAGCCACGTTGTACCATTATCTAAACCTGCTGTTAAAGAAGCGGGTTCATAAAAGTAATGTAGTTCTATATTGTATGCTTGGTCTGGCACTGGACCCAAGATAAAAGTAGTTTCATCAAACTGACCATAGTATTTAGGTTTAGCTCTTTTACTTACTGTAGTTGCGTCATTTGAATACTCTCTCATAAAACTAGCGTGTTTTAGTAATAAGTAATCATAAACATTGTTTTCTATCACAGCTAAACTAAAGGTTCTTATAAAATCTGTTGGCTTAGTTAGGTAAGTATTACCAGCTGTTAGTTGCCCAGTTACATTTTTTCTAAATACATTTAAGTTTGCACTTTTTAAAATCCTTTCTTCTGCTGTAGTTATAAAAGTAGGTAGGGTGGCTACAAAAGCAGTTTCTTCTGTATCTAAATAGTTTTGTACAGTTGTTTTTAGTGTGCCGTAAGTAAAACTCATAGTTGATTATATCATTAAATTTATGGTGTATTTGCTTGTCCACCCATGCCAGAGTGATTAGTACAGTAATAATAAAGTGTTGGTGCTCCAACAGCTACAGTAATTTGTGTGTATGCTCCTGCATTACCCGGAGTTCCGTATGTTGTTACTCCTGTTGTATATTCGCTTCCTCCTGCATGTGTTCCATTTGAAGTTGTAGAAAATCTAAATGGGTGATTTGTATTGCTAGAATGTGACTGGTCAAATATATACGTGTTACCTTCAGATAAATTTAACGTTGGGTAAACTACGCTATCTATAAAGTATTTGTTACCGCCTCCAAAAGAATTGACAGTAACTACGTAAGTTGTTTGATTAGATAAAACAGTCACTGCTCCAGTTGAAGCGATAAGTTCTGCTGCTAGTCCGCCTACAGGGACAATGGTAACGTTAGTGGCTATAGTTGGTGTTCCTAGTGAACTTGTTAAAGTTTGTCCTGTCAAAGCTGTTGTAACACTTGAAGTATCTGGATTAGCTACTACATCTGCTCCGACTTCTATACTTCCCAAACTACTTACTATTCTAAGACCATTAAGGTTGCTGCCAATAACATCATCACTAATTATTTTGCCATTAAATATTTCTATATCTGTATTTGGTCTAGGGTCACGTAAAGCTTCTGGGTCAGCTGGTCTATTTTTAGGCTGTAGTTGTGGGTGTTTTATATCAAAACATTGTGGACAAGACTTTATGCCGTCCCATTGTTTTTTGAGTCTTTTTAATTTATATCTTTGACCACATTGGTCACACAAACCATATGCGTATTTTGCCGTAGCGAAACTCATGTTAAGAACCTACAAATTTAGAGCTACCTCCTTCTCTATCCATGAATGCTGCTCTATTAAATTCTTCGTCATAAACTGTTTTTAGATTTGCTAAAGCTGCAGGGTTTCTTTTCATAGCTAAGTAATATGCTAGTCCTGCTACCATGCAAGGTATAAATCTAAATACTATTTCCATGTTGTTTGTGTAGTCTCCTACATCTTGTATTCTAGTTAACGCATTGTAAATTAATGTGTCAGTAGAATTTTCTGGTGTTGGAAACAAAAAAATTCTAGGTGTTGTTTGTCTGTCTAAAAAATACTGATTCGGTCTGCCTGTACTATCTTTAGACGGTGTAAATAAAAAATCAGAACGACTAATTCTGCTTAGTTGTATATCGGTGCCACTTCTTCTAATTACAGCTTCGGTAATATCAACTACGTCAGTACCAATATCTATAAAATTAGTTCCTGAGGTAACTGTGACTGAGCGTTGTTCTATTGTCCATTGATTAAGTCCACGGTTAGCCCAATCAGCCATCATAATATTTAATGACCTTCTTGCACTTTCTAAATCGTACCCTGTTCTTAATTCAACTCCACAACGCTCATAAGCTTCTTCAATAAGCTCATCAACGCTCAAGTCAAAGGCTGTAGTACCCGAAGTTGCCACTAATTACCCTGTAAAAAATATAGTTACTCTATCTATATTAGATAGTGTTGCATGTATACCATCTACAAATAATATTCCGTTGTCTGGAATATTTAATGTTTCGGTAGTATCAGCGTTTACAGGTAACACTAATAGTGTTGAACCTGAACTAGTATTTTTAAAAGTAACTGTGCCATCTGAAGACCCACCTGACACAACAAAACCACGAAGCCTTGAACGCTTAGTAGTCATATCGCCAGTTGAGGTTACAGATGATGTTACAACATCAGAACCTGTCATTCGTCCTGCCATAGTTAGCTCCTATTATGCAGTTGGTGAGTCAGACGCAATTCCAAAGAATTTTAACGCTACTACTCCACCAGCTCCTGCTGTTCCAGAAATAACTACTTCTACTTCATCAGCTGTTTCAGTAGCTGCAGTTGTAGTACCACCAGACATACCTAAAACTCCGTTGCAAGGGAAAAATCCTTTGAAACCAGCTGAGTTAATAGCTACTGAGATACCATCTACAAAACCATCAGTATCTGCATCAGTACCAATGTCTACTAAGTTTACGTTGTTAGCAGCGGCACTAGTTACAGTAATCGCTACACCCATAGGTATAAAGTTTGATGGTATACCTATTGAACTTTCCTTGTGGTCAGTACCTGAAGCAGCGATAGTGATAGAAGTGCTGTAAGTTGAAAGAGTCATCTCATTAGTGAGACCGCCTGAACTATTTTTAATTATAGTTTTGAATCCATTTTCTGAACGAATTGGACCATTGAATGTTGAAGTTGCCATATTAGCTCCTTAAATTACTGCATGTCGATTAAGTCTGCCGAGCCAGTCATACAGTGTTATTCGAATGCTCGGAATGTTATTTTATTGTATCAAGTAACTTATTCAAATACCACCTAGCTTTTTCTAAGTCTTCTTTACCGTTTTTCTTTTCGTATCGCCACATATATTTAAGTACATTACCTTTTAAGTAACCAGAGAAAGCTTTCTCAGACATGGCTGATTGAATAGCATCAATACACTCGATTGAGCCATCTTTGTAGTGTTGAGGGTTTATTTTGTCCATAGTAAAAGTTGGCGGGTTGAGTGAGAAACCCCCGCCAGAGGTTCCTTAAGTTAAACGACTAGGTTACGCTCCCGGAGAACCGAAGACACATCTTGGGTCAGAGAACCCAAATGAGTATCTTTCTCTAGCTTTGTAACGCACATTACCAGTATCAAAGTCTGCTTCCATAGAAGTTCTGACAGGTGACCTTTCGAACATTTTAAATCCGTTAGGTGCGTCAGTCTTAATAAAGAAAGCATCAGTGTCTGTTAAGTAGTGGTTGACCACGTATCCCTGAGGAATCATGCCCATGTTTCTGATAGCGTTTAAGTCGTTATCAGAAGTACCCACTCTTAAGTTAGTTTCAAGCAATCTGTCAGCAGTGAATTGTAGCTCTTTTGGAATAATTAACTTAGTTCCTTGTACAGCTATTTTTAATCCACGTTCGTCAATGAACGCCGCAATGTCAATCAATGCTTGTTCTAAAGAAGTTTCGTTTAAGTCTGCGGCAGTTGAAAGCTCATTTCTGAAGTTACCGCCACCAATAGTTGGGTGGTCAGTAGCACAGAGCTCTTTACCGTCGCCTCCAGCGAAACTGCTGTTGAACGCATTGTTTAAAACTGAGGCTGCTTTAATTTGCTTAGTTGTAGACATACTTCTAGCTAACGCACGAGTGTAACGAGCAGATAACTTGTCATACAAGTTATCTTCAATAGCTTCTTCTGTAATAGAGAAAGCTAATGCCACAGTTTCGTGTGTATATCTAGCAGTGAAAGATTCTTGAGCAGAGTCAAATGCCACTCCTGAACCTTCTGATTTTACTGGTGCAGCGTCAAAGCCTGAAAGCATCACTTCTTCCTCGAATGCTCTGTCTGAAGACTCCGCGTCGAAAATTTCGGCGTGTTCGTTTTCATACTTGTCGTATTCGAGACCAAAAAGTGCATTTAGTCCGGGTTCTAATTCCTTAACTAATTGTGCTCTTGATATAGCCATGATTATGTACCTGCTACTGGACCTTTGTAGGCGTGTTCGTTAATTTGAACAATCAAATTAGCGTGTGTTCCTGCAATAGTTCCATTTTTTGGATTGTCCACAACACCAACTACTTTAAGCTGCAAACCTGCAGTAGTTGCTAGTGTGCTTACGTCTAATTCTCTGGATGATAAACCAGTTGTAGTGCTTCCGCCTGTACCAACAGTATCAGCGTTTCTTCCTACAGCAGCTTGAGTAGATGCTGTGTCAGAATCACCTTGTATGATAAACAATGTATTGGGGTCATCATAAATGTAGACCTCAATGTCTCCAGAACTAGCAGTTGTACTAGCTGTGTAGAAGTTGCTCCATACTGGACCGTCAGAACTTTGATAGTTAACACCATTAAAAACACCAACAATGTTTGCGTCACTAACACCAGCTTGTTCAATGTAACCGCCGTTAAATTTAACTAAGTCACCTTGATAGATGTTAGAGCCGAAGCCTGATGGGTTGATAAGGTATTTTCTAGCTTGTGGAATAGCACCTGATGGAGATAAGCCCTCGTAAGGTCTTAGTCCAAAAGCTGAATCTACATTTGCCATAAAATTATCCTAAATTCAAACAAATTAAAATTATAGAACTTAATCTTTCGATTGAGTTCCGCCAAATGTTACGCGACTTTGTCTATTTTTATTAATAGGCATGGCTTGATGCTCTTCTTTCATCAAATCGTTGTCTACTGACAACATTTGGTCCCTTGTCTTTGCTTTGAAGTATTCACTTCTTTCATCCACAGTTTCCTTAGGAATTCTGCAAAGAATTAGTCCACCTACGCCAATCACTCCTGCATATCTACCTTCATCAAGTGAGGGAGATTCAAAGTCAGGATATTCGTCTGCTCGAACAGGTTCCCAGCCTTCTCTAAGTCTGGCTGACATGTTCTTACGGTCATCATATCCTCTGACCTCTGTTCTCACCCATCTGTGAATATATCCTTCAGGGGGATTAGGTGCATCCAAAGCGGACGGGGGTGCCCAAGGTTTTCTTTCAGAGCTATGCTCTCTACTCTGGGCTTCGCGTGGTTGACGACTTACGTCGTTTTTTGTTGATTTTGCCATTTATGTTACCTCCACGTTATTTAACATATTTCGCGTACTCTTCAAGTGGCACACCCAATTTTTTAGCTATTGCTACCTGTGAAGGTGTGAGTTTCACAGATTTGCGTCCAGTTTTAGCACCTCTTTTAACTGGTGCTACCGCTTGAACGGGTCGGCTTTTCTGCGAAGAGTCCTCATTAAATTTATGAGGAAACTCGTTACGAATTCTATTATCTACTTCAGTATAGTAGTCATCTGTAGTAGGGTCAATTCCTTCATTAACTAAATCTTCATGAATTGCAAAAGCAGTCATAGTCATTGCTCTATCTGAACCAAACCAGTCATTGCTGTCAGCCCATTCTTGAGCTTTAGGGTCAGGTGTAGGAGCAGCGTACTCTTGTTGCTGTTGAGGTGCTTCTGGCACTTCAACTTCTGTTTCTGCTGATTCTGGCTTTTCTTTAGTTAACTCAGTAATTCTTTGAGCTTCCACTGCCAATGCCGCAATCTTAGATTGGGCTTCTGTTTGTTTTTCTGTATCACTTGTTTCGTTAGCTAGTCTTAGCTCGTTCTTTGCTCTTTCGGTTTCTGCAGTAATTCTTTGAGCTTCTGCAGTTAGATAGTTTGTATTTAAGTCCGTCGTTCTTGTTTTTAATGTTTTGTTTTCTTGTTGCATAGACTGAGCAAAATTAGTAGCAGCTTCTTCTCTACGTTCAGCTTCTCTTAGTTTTGCAGTCAGTTTATTTATGCGGGTTTCAACCTTCTTGCCATATTCTTCATGTTCGGAAGAATCTTCTTCCTCTACAGCTTCTGGTTCTGGGGTAGCTTCTTCTTCAATTACTTCCGTAACTTTAGATTCTTCTAGTTCGACCTCTACTTCATTGCCGTCTGTGTCTAATGGCACTAGCTCTTCAGCTCGGTCTGTGGTCATTTCGTTTTGCATGGTACCTCTCCATGTAGTTAAAAGTTATGCAGAATGGACTCGGGTTCTGGCACTACGGCTATAATCTCGTCGTCATTCAGTATCTTTATTTCTCCACCGTCTATGTCGATTCTTGACCCTGCATATCGTGCGAACAATATCCAATCGCCTTTCTTACACCACGGACCTGTGGAAAATCTGTCTCCAGTATACGCTAAACTTCCTACTTTTAAAACATATCCCAACGTAGTTGCTGCTTGTTGCCTATCTAAAGTTTCATTTGCCAACAAAATACCACCTTTGGTTTTTTGTTTAGCCTTATACGGTAAAACTAATATACGCCACCCAGTAGGTTCTGGAAGCTGTTCAATAACGCTTTCTTCTAGTTTTTCTGGGTTTAGTGATTTAGGGTCGCCTTTCTTTTTACCACCAACGTAGGCTTTATCTAAAATACCTTCGTCTTCTGTTTTGGTTTCCCATTTTTCTTCTAATGCTGATTTACTCATCTTCGTGTTCCATCCTATCTAATAAAGATTTAATTTCTTCACGTAAAAAGTTCAGTGCTTGGATTTGACCAACTAAGTTCTGATAATGCTCGTGGTTTTCTACACCGCCACTAGCCATTATTTCTTTTATTTGTTCCTCTTTATTAGAGATAGCACGTTGAACTAAGTACGTGAAATTAAGTTCGTCTATGATTTGCCTCCACGTCTATTGCGGTCTCTGTCGACACCAGCTCTTAGGGCGGCAATATCTTCTTGAGATTTTATTTTCTCTTCTTCTAATTCTAGTTTTCTTTCAGCTATTTCTTTATCGTCTTCGTTTTCTTGTTCACGTATATCTAGTTCTTTATTCTTCAGTTCTACTACGCCATCTTCAACATCTAATATTTCTTCTAGTCTTGGCATAATTTGTTGTAGTGCTCCTAGTTCTGCAGTAGCTACATAGTTTGCCATTTGAGGATTAGGCGGTACTTGTTGTCCTTGGTCCATCATCATTTGTTCTTGTTGCAACTGTTGCATCATGGCTGGGTCTTGCATAGCCATTTCTTGTGCTTCGTTTTGTGCCATTAAGGAAACGTGTTGCAAGATGTGACTAACCAAACCTTGTACTGCTACAGGATTAGACTTCACAAAGTCGTTATCTAAGAAAGTCAGGTGCACCTCTATGTGTGTTTGGTGGTCTTGGTCGGGGAAGGCGACAAGAGGCACACCTGCCAAAGCGTTTGCATTTTCCATCACTGGGTCTACTGGACTTGGTGGTGGTGGGTCTGGCATAAATAATTGTTCAACGTTTTCGGTACCCAAAGCTTCATACATTCTTCGATAAGCCTCTCTAATATTGTGTATCTCTGGATTGCTTTGTACTAACTGTAGCTCTTGTTGAGCTAGTGATATTCTTTGGGACATAGAGAAAAAGTTAGGGTCACTTACCGGAAGAACATCTACTCTTTCATCAAAATCTGTTTGTTTTATTGTGGCATCAGCCCCCGCCACCAAGTAAGGGTACTCAGGCGGAAGAAACTCTGCAAAAAGTCTAGCTAATATTTTAAATTCTGTTTTCTGTGCATAGTGTAATCTTTTATGCACAGCTGACATGACTCTAGTTCCTTGTTCTAGTAGAGCCATGGTTGTACCTACAGGTAGTTCTTGATTACCTTCACCAATATTTAAATTAGTAATCGAAGCAAACCTTCTACCTGCATCAACACAAATACCCATTAAGGATAGTAGTGTTTGTGATGGTTCTTTATATGGTAGTGGTACTAGTGATTCTCTAAGTGCTCCGCCCGGTGCGTCTACATCACGCCATTCTCCCGGCTCTAGTGGAGTTTCGTCGTCCCTAATTCTTAATCCTCTAGCTTTAAAACCTGCTGGTAAGTTAGATAAAGTACCTGCGTCGATTAGTTGTCTTAATGCTGCAGTAGCAGTTTTAGATAAACCACCAATCATGTGAATTAAACCAAAGCCGTAAAAACCAAGACCCGGTAAAAACTTGTAATGTACGAAATAGTTAATTTTTCTTTTGAGGGGGTCGCCTTCTCTGTAGTTTCTACGAATAGATAATACTTCTCCAGAAGTTTGGTCAATAGTTACGACATACGGTAAGTGCATACCGTCTGGGTCTTCAAATCCTGCTAGGTCTAAAGTTGCATGTACTTCTAGTAAGTCAAACATCATGTCATTACCAGAAGAGCTAATACCTTCTAGCTCGTCTACTTTATCTTTAACATCAGAACCTTCATTTACGTAAGCAGGTTTTACATCTATATCTCTATAAGCACCTGCTAGTTGTTGACTACGTATTTCGTTGTGGCTCATTTTTACAACTTGAGTAATTCTAGAACAAGTTTCTAAGTCACTAGCTTCGTATGGTATTAATAAATCTTCTACAGGAATAAAGTGACTGCAAGGTCTTTGCGTCATTGGGTCGTAGTAAACTTTTTTAAATGCAGAACCAGCAAGTGGTAGATAGAAAAGTAGTTGGTCCATTTCTGGAGTGTACTCTTCCATAATGCAAGTTATTTGATAGTTCATGAAGTCCTGCACTCTTGCAGCTTGTTGCTGTACGTCAGGAGTCGCTGCTCCCATAACCTGTGCTTTGACTGGACCTTTTGCTGGTAGTAGTTCTTTGAAAGCTTGTGCTTGGAATTGCGTTACTGCTTCTGATAGTAGTGGATGAGTGACACCTGATGCTCCGGGAAAAGGAGTTTCTCTGTCTTCTATTTTAAAACCAAGTAAGTCTAGTCCTTGAATGTAAGTGTCTTCCCACTCTTGTCTACTAGCTTTGTCATCTTCGTAGCCACTAATTAATTCGCTACTCAACATATCTAAATCTTGGTCATCAATAAACTCAGCTAAGTTTGCGTCAAAAGGAATTGCTGGTTCTTGTGGTACATCCTCTGGAAAGTAATCTACTTCTGCAGAGCCGTCTGGGGCAAATTCGACATTTACTTCTTCGTCGCCTGTAAGTGGTGAGTCTATTTCAACAAATTCGTCTTCAACATTTTGTGTCGTTGGGTCGTTGTCGTAAAGTTGAGAGATATTCTCAATATTAGTGGGAACTTTTATTTCGTCTACCATAGTCTAGTAATAACTTTTTATTAGTTTAGGCTCTCTAGGCTCTAATTTTTCATCAGAATGCAGACCTATAAAACCACCTTGTCTATATCTTAACAAAGCTTGTGTGGTTGAGTCCACTAAATCATCATGGTCGCCAAATGGAAAAGCAGCACATTCTTCTACTAATTCTTCTGCCCAACGCTCTTCAGGGACGTACACCATACCTGATTCTAGTATTGGTGATACTGCATTTACTCTAGCGACTTTGTCTTGTCCTCTACTTGGTGTGTAATTTACTACTGGTATTCCCATTTGACGTAGTTCATGTGTAAGTGGCATACCAGATGCCTTAGCTTCTATGATAACTGTGTCTGGTTCCCAGTATTTGTACTGCTTTAATGCCTCTTGTTTAAGTTCTGGGAAGTCCCACCGTCCTTTTTTCACGTCTAATAGCAAAATTGCTGGTGCACTTAGGGCTTCTTCTGGATAAAACACGCACCAAGTAGTGATTGCCGAGTAATCTGCAGTCTCACTTTTAGAAAATGCCGTATCATAGCTTTGAATTACGTATTGCATGTTAGGAATCTGGTCTTTGTCCCATTTTTGCCACCATTCACGCTTTAAAATGGCTCCTTCCTCTGAAGTTGGGTTCTGTAACCACTGTGCTGACCACTTTGATACAGGTAAAGACGCTTTGATACTCTCTAGTTCTTCAAGACTCCAAAATTCTTTCCATAATGGGTTGCCTGTGTCTGGGAAAATAGCTGGGAACTCTACTACTTCCCACTTATCTGCTTTCGGGTCGCTTTGTGCAGCCAGTAATCTACCTGTTAAGTCCTTGGTCGACCATCTTGTCATCACTACGACAATAGAACCACCCGGTTGTAGACGTTGTCTTGGTCCAGAACTGTAATAATCCCAAGCATTGTCCAATGCTTTTGGTGAAAGTGCGTCTTGTTCCGAGTGAATATCATCTAGAACTAGCAAATCTGCACCACGTCCTGTTACTGCACCACCGATACCAGAGTAAAATGCCTCTCCGCCTTTGTTGGTTTCCCACCTTCCTGCTGATTTACTATCTTGTTTCAAAGAAACGTCAGGAAAAACCTGTTTGTATTCTTCCGAGTCGATAATATCACGAACTTTTCTACCAAAACGAAAGGCTAGTTCTGCTGTGTGGGTAATTTGCATAAGCTTTAGCTTTGGATTTCTGCCAAGTAACCAGCTAGGAAAGAAAGTAGAAGCAAATTCTGACTTTGTATGCCTTGGTGGCATGTTAACTATTAGTCTTTTTATCTTGCCATTAGCTACATCTTCTAGTTTTTGAGCAAATATCTTGTGATGTTCACCTTCAATAAAGTCAGTCCACATGTGCTTTACATAATGAATGAAGTTGTCTTTACCTTCTCGTTGTAGTGTTTTGGAATCTAGTGCATCTTTTAAAGCAAGAAACTTTTTAGCTGCGTCGGGGTATTGTTCTGCCAGACTTTCTAGGTCTATATCTAAGTCTTTACTCATTTTCTTTGCATTCTACTATATTTTTAGCCCACCAATAAAGCTCGTCTTCTTTTAATGTGTGTTTCATTGTGTTTACTCTAAGACAGACTAGTTGAATGTTTGTTACTAAATAGTCAACATCTGGGTCTATTCTATCAATAGAGACATTTAAATCTCTTCTGCCACTGCCATCTTTATGAAAGGTCATAAACAATCCTGTCAAAGCACATCTACCTTTTTGTACTTCCCATAACTGTAAAACATCTTCTAGTGTTATCTCCCAACCTATCTTTGATTTTTCTTTTTTTATTCTTGCATGTTTGAGCTGACCAAACGAGCGAGTTAAGAAATTTTGTGGAGTTGCACTAGCAGCTTTTCGTCGAACTATGTAACGACAGGATATACATTTCTTGCTTTGAGCTGGGAATGCTTCTAAAGAAAGCTCTTGTTTACAATCCGTACATTTTTTGGAACTAGAAATTTTTCTCTCCATCTGGGACTCCTAGGGCTTATATTACATAAGGGGGGTCCTATATGTAAAGTTTTTGATACCAGAGTTTTTGTGTATATCTTTACTTATATATGTCTGTATATGGATGTTATTCTGTTTGGGGGGGGCTCCCCCCTCTGCTACTATCATAATCAAAGCGACAAGCCGACAGTCTCGTTTCCTCGACTTGTTTGACTGTCGGCTTGTCGCTTTGCCCCCCTTATTCCCCCCAGTTATATAAGAGCAATCTTATATAATAAAATAATCTAAAAACTTTATGAGATATACTTGCATATATTACATACGTATGTATCATATATATATTGATTAACAACTAAACGAGGAAATATGAAATTTACTTTTGTTTTAAAACTTGACCAAGGCGGAGAACTCGCTGGGGTTGAGACTAACTTAACTGAGTTAGTTATAAATGGTGTTGTCGTTGTATCCAATGGCAATGTAAATACAACTGCACTTGAAGAAGTCATGGCTCTTAGAGGTATGGACAATCTTCAATTGCCAAATGGAGATTTAAATTAATGGCTATTGATTTAGATAAAGAGTCTTCTTTTCAAGAAGCAATGGTGGGCAGTGCTATAGGTAGCATTGCCCAACTTAACGAGAGAAACCTTAGACTTGTCAAAGCGTTTCTTGATAATGAACTTAAAATTACAGAGGAGGAAAAGGCGGAGTCTTAGGACTCCCCTTTTTTTATTATGTATTTATTATCGACACAAATTAACAGATTGATTGCGGAGAAGAAAGAAAAGAAGAGAGAACTCAAAGCACAGATTAGAGAACTCAGCAAAGAAATTCTTAGACTGCAAGAGATTCGAGACGATATGCGTTGGGAGGAAATAAATGGAGACGTATAAAATAGAAAAGGGCATCCCAATCGAGAGTAAGCAAGGCAAGATTAAATTTACTGCCGAGTGTATGAAGGTTGGCGATAGCGTACTTATGGAAAGTTATCCGAGGGCAGTGTCTTTGGCAAATGCTCTTAGGAGTCTTAACAAACTACCAGCTTTAAAAATTCAACCGAATGGCAAGGTCAGAGTTTGGTACAAAGAGCCTAAGGTCTAATCATAAGAAAAGCGACGAGCGTAGGTACGCTCGTCGCTTTTCTGTCAACCCCTTTTTCCCCTTCCATTTTTATAATAAATATCTTATAATCTAAATTCGATTAACAACAAAGGAGAATATATGAACATCTATATTATTCAACCAGACTTTAACTCTGTTGCTCAAATGACGACAGACGACGAGTTTGGCTTAGATAAAATCTATCAGCTTCTATCTACTGATGTTAAACAAGTCAGAACGATAGACGCAGTTAGAGATTACTCAAATCCTGACAACACCGATGTTATTTACATTGATGATGAAGGATTATTGATTGACGAAAACTATGCTTTTAGTTTTAACGATAACGCCTATTTTGGTAGAGGTATTGTTATCGGCACTGATGACAAAGGAAATAATACTTCCCCAATCATGCCGATTGAATACTACATCAATAGTATTCGTTGCAACGTAGGACTTCTTCAAACAGAAGAATATCTACAGCCCCCTGTATTTGTCCCCATGGACTAAAGAATGATGTTGTTGTCAATCATGGAAAGGGAGACTTCGGTCTCCCTTTTTCACATCTATCATCTCCCCAGCAGCACACCATCCTGCAGCCCAGAAAAATCATAATAAAAGCGACGAGCCAACTCGTACCTCGTCGTCTCGTCGCTTTTAACCCCCACAAATCCCCCTTGACATATTATGAGATATATCTTAATATTTATATATGAATAACACAGTTAGCTTTATGACCTACCAAGATGTTAAAAGGATTAATCAAAGGTCCATTGACGAAGGTAGGAATAGAACGATTACTGATGAGTTCTTCAAGGACTTTCCTGAAGATACTATGTTCCCAGTTGTTATGGACTTTGTGCATAACGACATTGAAATGAGAGTAGAGTTATCTTTTGGAAGCGGTAGTGTGTTCTTAGATATGGGCTTCGACGATTACGCCGAAGGAGTACAACAACAAAACTTAGGAGAAGTGTCATGATTATGAGGAAGTAATTTTCCCAATAAGTCCTAAGGTTTTCCCAAATTTTCTTAGGCAGAGGGACGACAACAGAGATGTTAGTCGTCCCTTTTTTTATCTCCAACAAATCCTCCGTCAGCTTCCCGCCCGTAAATATCATAATAAAAGCGACGAGCCAACACTCGTACCTCGTTTGCTACGCATGGCTCGTCGCTTTTATCAACCCCTTTTTCCCCTTGACTTTTTTATGGGATTAGTTTTATAATACATTATTGATTAACAACAACGAGGTAAATATGGAAGAACGCGAAGAATACACTCACACGATTTGGATAGAATGTGTGGACCAATATCAAGCAGATTTAGTTCTTAAAGTTTTGAAGGAAAATTTAACTCCTGACTACTATGAGAGCTTAAGAAAGGGAATTCATTTTAACGATAATTAAATTAGTCCCAAACTAAAGGGCGACAACAGAAATGTGTGTCGCCCTTTTTTTACGCCCAGCGTTTTTCCCCGCAGCCTCGGGCACGGAATAATCATAATATAAGCGACGAGCCAAGTGGCTCGTCGCTTATCCCCTGTCAATCCCCTTGCTTTTTTATAAGATATATGCCATACTTCTTATGTGGTTGGCTAATGCTAATAGTAACTGGGAGTAGAATGTATTTTTATATATTTGACATTCGTAAATCTTGAACTTAGATTGGCTGACCACACAAATAAATAGGAGAAATATAATGCCCTTATCAAGAAAGTATTATATAAAGTTCGCCGATTTATTTGCTGAACACGACAGAGGTGTTTCTGCAGAGTTTCGAAAAGACTTCGAAAATCTATTGAAGACGGATAACCCCAGATTTAATAGAGAAAGATTTGCAGACCACATCACTAAAAATTCACGCGAATAAACCGAGCTTGTTAATCATAAAGCCCGAATGGTTTCGACTGTTCGGGCTTTTTTGCGTCTGGGCTTGACAACCATCTGGGATTCCAACGGTAAAAAAATCAACAGCAAAGCGACAAGCCAACCCCCCGTCAATCCCCCCAATAATTTTTAATCCTTTGACCAACGTCAGCAAAAGAAGTACAGAGATACTTGGACGAAAGACCTTCGTCCAAAAGATTTTCTAGCTCGGACGAAGGAACTAGATAGAGCTGAGATTTATTGGAGGTTGATTGGACGAGGGACGAAATCAGGATAAAACACGGCGAGTTTTTACGCTGTAAATGGAAAGCAATTTGATGTGGCGAGATGTTTGGTTTATTACTTTTTATTACTTTCAATTCAACAGTAAAGAGTTGCCCATTTTTAGTTGTGCCTAACAAGTCGGGAACACCCTGAGAAGCCCAAGACTCAAGGCGTAGCCATTGAAATTCTTTAAGATTTTTCTTGACTTGTTGCCAAAAATTACTTTCGCTTTTTGCCATGTAACAGGAAGTATATATTACTCTTAAAAATGGTGTTGCTTTTATGGGAGATTTTTGGTATCTTAGCATTAACAGGTTGGGAAACTAGATTGAATTCGGACTAGGAAACCCCATTAAAACATTCCTAAACAATGCCTGATAATTAACGCTATCAAAGGAGAAGATATGACAGCAAATAGTAAAACAATAGTGGAAGGCATGAATGAATACTGCACAGTAGAATATGAAAGCCGAATAGTAAATAAAAGAGAAGCAGAAGCTTTTCAAGATTGGATTTACGAAAACATGGCTTCCATTTATGAACTAAAACTTAATCACAAAATATATCCCACGCGAAATGGTATGTTTGAAATAAATTGGTGGGGAACTGAGTATGTTGATATACAAGACATACTAAATGGGGAGGCAGAACTATGAGCTCTTACAAAGAACACGGAGATATAGACCAAGAAATTTGGTGTAACTTTGAACAAGAAATAGGACAAGATAAAGAGACAAGATACTTTGTCGAATGGGATATTACTGAAAACATAGACGAAGTAATTAAAAATAAACTTAAAGATAGACTTCAAATTGACGAAGATAATTATTTTACTATGGATAATATGGAAGGTTTTTGTACTTCTGATGAAAAAGAAGCTATACAGTTTTTTTCTAGTTTGGCATTGATAATTGATGAACAATTAAATATGTGGAAGGAGGCAGTACAATGAGCCACGCATTACAAGGAGAAATAAATTTCATAGTTGAAACAATAGAAGAGCATATTCTTGGAGATAACATTTACATTGAAAATGTAGGTATTGACGCACGACTTGTCTATGTCCAGAAATTTAATGAATGGATTTTTATGAACTATAAAACCAATAGGTTTATAAATGATTGGGTATTAGAAGATTTATTATCTAAGTTATCTGATGAGATGATAAAGGAATTACATGAAGTTATTTTAAAGGAGTACGCACTATGACTATTTCAACAATAACCGAAGCTTTTGAAATTGTGAAAGAGACAGTTGATAAAGCAGATAACCAAGCATTTTTAGTGGAGTCTAGCTTAGAGTATGAGCAATCATCTCAAAGGAGATACCACGCTTTAAATATAATAAAAAACAGATTAAATATATAAAGGAGAAATTATGTCTGAAAAAACAAACTACATAGAAGTCGAGGACTACTCGCAAGATGTTAGAAGGTATGAAATATCATCTAAAAATCCGATAAACCCTGACGAATTTAGTGTTGTCGAAGCAATAGCTCAAGTTGATATTACTAAGGACGGAGATACTTGCGAATATGAAACCGAAGACGGCAACACCATAACTGTAAAATTTGTGGGAACTGAGTATGGCGACGACGCACAAATAAATATAACTCACATACAGCCGTGGGAATGGGGGAATGAAGAATGAAAAAATATAGATTTGAAATGATAGCTACTGAATGTTTACAAATAGAAGTAGAAGCTGATGATTATAAAAAAGCAGAGGAAATTGCTAGTCAATCTTGTTTTGAAGAAGATTGGGAAACGACAGATTGGTCTGGTGGAGAAATAATTTGCATAAAAATGCCTGAGAATTTGGAGGAAGAAAAATGAAACTAAACGCTATATTTTGGACAGACCCATACGGGCAAACAGAATTGATTGCAATTACCAATGATAGTAAAAGGTGGTTGGAGATAAATAATAAATTAAGAGTTGGCGACGGAGAAGACCCTGAGTCAATAACAGACTTTACTATTGAAGAAGTTAATGCAGACATTTTTCTACCTATAGATACAGAAGCTTCAGGCTTTGGTAATTTAGAAGAAGAATGGACTACTTCTGTTACTCTTAAAGACAAGTACGAAAGTATCAAAGCAGATAACGCGGACTATTTTGTTCAGGAGGAGGACGAATGAAAAAATATATTGTTACTTATAATGATGAGATAGAAGCTGAAACAGAAGAAAAAGCACTTAAAATTTTAAAAAGGCAGATAACTTCTGATGTTGAGTATGGAGATTTTAGTGTTTGGGAGATAAAGGAGGAAGCATGAGTAAAGTTAGATTTGTAGAAGCATTATATAACACTGCTGTTACTTGGGATATTGAAGATATTGCTGAGAAATACGATTTTAAAATCGAAGACATTGAAAATCTTGAAGTGGGTAAATGGGTAAAACTATTTATTACTTTAAAAGATGGTACTGTTATTGAAGAAGATGGTGGTACAGGAGATACTACTGATTGGAAGTGGGCAGACCGAGAAGGCTTTTATGACAAGGATTGGTACAGTATAGACAAGGAGGAAGCATGAAATACAAAGCAGGTATGAAAGTTAGATTAGAAGACCAAGTCTTTGAAGTTATTGATGAATGTGATAACTGCAATGAAGGTTGGGAAATTATGCAACGAGAAAGTGGTATTACAGTAGAGCAAATCTGTCAGGAATGCGACGGCTTAGTGGACGGCAGTACTACTTATAAGTTTCAAAAAGAAGACGGCTACATAATTATAATAGGAGAAAACAATGGCGAAGAAACAAACCATAATAATGCTTGAAAAGGTGTATCACACTTACGAAGTTGAGGCAGACACAATAGAAGAAGGAGTCGACAAGCTTGGCGAGAGTATCGGACACACGGGCAGACCTATCAAAGACGGAGTAGAACGACTCAGCACAGAGTTGGAATTTGAATTTTATGATGATAGGTGGTTAGAAATAAAATGACAAAAAACATAATCATCTTTGTTATGGGAATACTCCTTTTACTTTTCGTATATAATTTAGAAATCTATCTCGTATGACTAAATCAAAACACAACGGGAGGCTTACTCCAGAACAGCTACAAAAAATACGAAACGCTTTAAAGAGAAGAGGTAAATTATGACGTATAAAATAAATGAGAACTCTATAGAAGGTTATGAAGGCGACAAGCTTGTATCACTCCTTTACATAAGCTGTCCTGTATCAAGAAGTAAAATCATTTTGCAGTACGAAAAAGAAGGAGCTTTAGTTAAGTGAAAGAAAGATTTATTCACGTCATTGCAGTTTTTATAGAAGGAGAGTTGAGCTATGTGCAAACTTTTGACAGCATGGTTATGGCAGAACGCTTTATCGACAGCTTACCTATAAAATTACAAAACCAAATCGCTGATGTACCTATAACCGACAGCTTGTTTGTTCAAGACAATGGTTATAGACATTTCATAACCGTTCTAAATGACATTGATGGCGACATTGCCATACCTTCTGTTCTCCAATAATTGAAAACCCCACGCTATATATTTGGACATACCAGCGAGTCGCTGGGGATGGTAAGTTGGTATTGGAAAAACGACAAGGCAAACGTGTGGAAAACCTACAAGCCCCAGCTACAAGATGTCGGGATACTTGACAAACTTTCTAAAGAGGACAAGCGACAAGCTCAAAAAGAGATATACGAAGATATTATGGGTCGAGAATATCCGAAGAAGGAGGCTCAACAAGTTGTGCGTTCTCGATTTCTAACATAGGTTTGTAATCTAATACTAGTTCTCTCATTTTCTTTTTAAGTTCTATTTCACTTAACGACTCCAAAGACCCAGTCCTAACTTCTTTTCTTTCTACATACAGTCCTGCTGCACGACCTCTTTGCGTTTCGGCTGCAACAGCAGCCGTGTAGTTACCTTTATCTAAAGCAGCGTCTCGTATTTCAGCAAGTTTCTTGACGTGTCTACCAAAAGTCACGTTGTATTTTTGATTTACTTGAGTCTGTAGTTCTTCTATGTATTTACAAACTTCGGGATATTTTTGTGGATTGGTTAGTTCAGAGGCTCGGACCCGAGCAGAAGATTTAGAGTAACCAGCCGACAAGGCACACTCCTCTTTTGTTTTGCTTCCGTCATTCATTACAAATTCTTCAGCAAACTTCTTTTGACTAGCAGTTAGTTGTTTTGCCATGTGGGAATGATACCTTAAAACTAGGCAGTATTGCTACTGCCTAGCATCAATCACCAAAGGAGAAATTTTAGAATCGATTGATACTGTAATTATAAGACTTTTTATATAAAAATCCACATAATTCGCCTCAGGTCTACCTAAGGTCACAGAAATGAGGTCAAAACCCTTTAAGGACAGGGTCTACAGCTTAACCTAAGGTCATAAGGTCATTTTCTTGCAAAATTTTGATAGTTCTTTTGTATTTTTTGTAAATTTTCACCTTAGGAATTAGGTTTTATACTATTTATGTCTATATAGGAAAGGGTTTTTAAGGCTTTTTTACCTCATTTCTACCTAATTTCTGCAGTTTTTTGACCTTAGGTCCTTGGTCCGTGGTCCTTCGTCCCTAACTCTTTGATTTATAATGATAAATTGTAAAAGATTGGTCTTCAACGTTGGTTATTTTGCGGACAGTGCCGTGCGGCTCAGACCTTTTTGTCTTTCTATAAGCGTCTTCAAATGATAAACAGTTGTGTACTCGGCGGGTAATAATTTCCCCATCAAGTTCTATTTCTGCTTCGTATTCGACATCTAAAAAGTGCACAGGATACCTAGACTTTTGATAAGCCAAAAGATTTTGAGGGTCATTTTTAGCGTAAATGCCTAATTTTGAAACCTTGAGCTGCATTTCTTAGGTTTATTAGTTTACGTTCTAACTCTGTGAGTTCACTCCAATAAGAAGAAACTATCTCAAAGTCGTATCTGCCGCAACCTTTACACCTTTTGTGTCCAAATTGTGTCGTCGAACACACTCCAGTACAAGGGCTATCAGCCAAATTAGACACTGACCCATCTAATCTCAATGTCATATGTCAGATTATCTACGAAAAGTGTTGTATTGTCTATAAAATTTGTTATAGAATTGCAGGGTTAATTAGTAAATTAATCTCCCCTAGGGGCAAAGCTTGTTAATCAATTTCTCCCTCGCTTTGCCCCATCTAACTATCTCCACTGAGGTCCTTCAATAAAAGCGATAAAACATTTTCTAACTCCTTTGGTCACAGGCTTTACGCCATGTTCTAAGAAAGAAGGAAAAACAAATACTGCACCCTTTTTTCTAATAAGTTCTTTGTCAGGTTGTGACCAGCCGTGTAAGTCGTCATAAAAAACAAAGTCACCACCTTCATACTCAGCAGAGTCCGATAGTTGTATCGTCATGCTAAGTTTTCTATCGTACAGTTCTCCGTTAATACCTAAGTTAGAGTCCTTATGTTGAGCGTAATAACCGTTATCGTCTGCTCGATACTCAGCATAAAACATATTAAATACTCTATCTAAATCTACGCTAAAACATCTTCTGTTTGCTTCTTCAAATATTTCAGTACAAAGATTATGTATCTTTCTAGTATCATCTGCGTTAGGTGGAATCCAACGTTGTTTGCATCTCCTTATTTGATTATTTATTTTAGCATCTTCTTGCAGAGTCACATTACCACCTACGCCACCATCTATTTCTTCGTAATTCAAAACAATGTTTTTTATATCATCTACTACCATATCTGGCAGAACATCTGGAAGTATAAAGTATGGGTGTTTCAAACTACCTACCGTAGTACATACGTCTTTTGTGCTTATTCATAGTGCTAAACTTCACATTGCGTTTGCCCTGTGAAGTCTTTTTGTATTTAGCTCGGGAGATGTGGAGCTTCTGCTCTCTGCGGACAGCCATCAGTCTTTGTAGACGTAGCCTCCAGCTTTTAGATTTTCTGGTACTTGCAAACTAAAGTTACGGTTTACGAGTCCTTCGTCCTGTGCTTTTCTGAGTAATCTTTGAGCGTTGTTGGTTAGATTAGTACCTTCTATAAAGGCTGGACTAGCTACATCATCTGGATTACCACCTGCTCTCTTTTTCATGCCTTCTTTAAACATACTCATAAGAGTAGCTTCAACATCCTCAGTGCTTTTAAAACCTTTAAGTAAGTCAAAAGCTTCATCTACAGCATCAGTGCCTTTGGCTAGGGCTGCACCTACCTTCATAGGTAAACCGACTATCAAACCTGCACCAGCCATAAGAGTATCTGCCATACCCATAGGTTCTTTGCCCATCATTCTACGTACTTCGGGAGCCATAGGAGTCATGTCGCCTATAGTTGTAATTACATTTCTAGCTGTTTCTGCTTTGCTTGGACCCATCATTCGGTCCAATATGCCTAAGGATGCTATGCCTGTTTGGTCTGCGGTTTGTGCCATGTCTGTACCAGTTTATTTATTATTCGTTTAGCTTGTATTGTAGCAGATAACTGTAGAATTGCTCTACTCTTGGCGTTACGCATCTCCACTACATCTTCTTCCGGGTTCTCTGTGCAGTAGATTTCTACGTCAAACTCAGTGACCTTTCGCAACATATTTTGATAGTGGCGAGTTGTATATCTCATCTCTTAATCCTACTATACCTTTACCTACGAAACCACCGAGTTTCATTCCTCTAAACACAGTTTTCATTTTAAAACCAGAAGGTGTGCTGTCATCTCTATCTCTAAATGGCTCTAAAGGCAAGAGATAACCAGTTCTTATACCATTAAGATTGTTATTCGCTATATTAAATTCTAAGTCAGACTCTGAAAAACGGTTTATTAAATCTTCTTTTATACTACGAGGGTATTTTTCAACTACTCTTTCAATTTGGCTACTAGAAGGAGAAAAATTTTCAGGGTCACCTTCACCATAATTAACTATTTGTAGTTCTACACCATTTTGCTCTGCTATGTTTTGCAGTTCATTTCTAGCTCTGTCAAAGTTTTCATGTGCTCCATGAGACTGTCCATACTTTTCATTTACATATCTAGATGGTACTAAAATGTGAGATACATTCGGGTCACCAAGTTCAATGGCTTCTTTTAACATCATACGCACAGATTTTTTAGTATAAGACTGACCCAAACCTTCTCTCATTGGTGTTGAACCAAGGTCATTTTGTCCAATACCCACGTAAGGAGTTTCAAAAGTAGAGGTTCTTGCGTTCTCAACAACCTCCTTAACGTCATCAAACGTTTCGTCCATTTGGTCTAATTCATCTGCTTTAGTTATAGCTTTGTAAAAAGGGTCGTTTTTTAAAGCTGCTAGTAATGGTATTGCAGGAGTATAATTTTCAAAATCTTTAACCGCTTTGACCCAGTTACCCCATATTCTTTTTGCTTCTTTTGCCACTTCTTTCGGATTGTCTCTATTTAATTCTGGGCTAGGCAGTACAGATTTTAAAAATTTATAAGGTGGTAAATCTTTTTCTCTGTTTATTCTATTGAAAAAATTATCTGCATCTTCTCTTAATAAAGGTCGATTGCCCTGTATGGTATCTAGAATCATTGCATGAAATAAAAAGTTTTTAGCAGCTGAGTTGTTATTTTTTTCCATACTTAAACTGTTACCCGTTAAATTAAGGTCATTAGTTAACCAACTATGAATATTTTCCACAAAATTGTAATCAATATATTTAGACGAAGCGGTATCTTCTGTAGTGTCCAGAACTGACACAGCACCAATTGTTTCTCTTAATCCTTTTAAATTATCTGGGGACAAAGTAAGAGCCGCTCCATACATATTCATTAAATCGTCTATAGACTTACTTCTAGAAATACGCGTATGTAGAAGATTTGACGCTCCTAGGTCAGTCTGACCTGCATAATTATCAGGGCTTCTTAAAGGATTGGAACCTACCACCCTATTACCTATAGCGTCATCAGAAAGCTCATGTGCATTTGGAAAAATTTCATTAACAGCAGACATCTGTGAAAAATCTAAGAAATTATTTAATTTATCCATATTAGTTCTAATTCCATCTGGTTCGACATCACCATATACTTGACCCATGTGAGCGACATCAATTACATCATCTAAAAATGTATCTATTTCTCTAAGAACTATTTTCTGCTCTGGTGTTGGTACAGAAGCTCCCATACCACGTTTATTTCGAAACTTTTCAATTACGTAGTCTTCAAGTTGAGAATCTGCATCCCTGTATTCCTCTATCCCTGCTCGTTGTGAATTTATTCCATCAACAATTTCATCTATGTCTGCAGGAGATTCATTTGGTAACAGTTTTTTAAGACTTTCTTTTACTTTATTTAACATTATTGGAAAAGTGGCTTCTGTTAGTCTGTTGACATTCTCGCCTCTAAAATATTCAGCATCATTTTGAGATTCATTTAAAGTTTTGATACCAGTCACATCATCTATTGGCTGTTGAGTTCGGTAATCCCTTAACATTAACTCACCAACGTTAGCCACTATTTGATAATGCCTTGACCAAAATCTACCCGGAGGGTGTCCTCCCATTTTGTACTGATTTTTATTGCTTCCCCCCTGAGACTTATCAGCATACTTATCATTCATTCTTCCAAGGTCATATGAATCAGTCATTGACATTTGTTTCATTGTTTCATTTTTACTTTTTGCGTAATCGTTAAATAAATGTATTGTGTAATTATCATCAGCTAAATCAGATAATACAGGGTCTACGTTGTGACCTGTTTCATATAACATTCCCGCATCAATACTACGTGGACCTGTTGACTTTCTAGATACTGTCATTAAAGTTTTATTTGCATCATTATTTAAAAGAAGCTCTAGCTCTTCTTTAGTTACTGGTCTGTTATCTGCAGCTCTTTGAATCAAAAGATTAGCTATGTTTGTATCTACAATTTCTTTCCTCGCTTCGTTATAAAAATCTTGATTAATGTCTGGGTTGTTATTTGTTCCAAATAACTCTCTTGCAGTCAATGACCTATCTTCAGATTTTCTTTGTACTTTAGTTCTTGGTTGACCTTGCTCATCAAGTATTGGTTGTCCATCTCTTCCCAGTATTGGAATTTCTTGACCGCCTGAATCTGTTGGGTAGATTGGTTTTTCTTGCTTGTGTGGAGTCACTAAAAATTTAAGCATCTCTTTAGAATCGTAGGGTCTACCGGGAACTAGCTTTTGTATATTCTCATTTATAAAGTAGGTAGACATAAATACTGGATTGACAGGTGTAGCAAAAGGTCTATTACCAGCTTCTTTTATGGCAACTTCTGCCATTACATCACCATATTCCTGAAGACCTAATCTGTCCACTACTTGAAATAGTTCCGGGGAAGTTCTTTCTAAAAACTCCCAATAGTCAGGTTTAGATACGTCTTGGTTTCTACTTATTTTTACTCCCGCATTGGGCTCGTATCTTTCTTTTAAAGCTAATTGTTTTATAGCGTTGGTTAAAAAGCCAAAGTTTTGAGTAAAAGAACGTGAACCTGAAACATTATTTTGCACAACAGCTTGTATTCTTTCTTTAACTACTTCTGGAGGCACTGGACCATCTTCTGGGCTACCTCTAAACTCAGCCGGGTGTTCTTCCATATACCTTTTAGTGTCGTATTTTACGCTATTCAATATTCCGCTTATTACATCAAGGTCTTCGTTATTTAAAATTTCATTTGTTTTATTTTGCAGTTCTTGAGCAAGTTGGGGGCTTGATGTAGCTACTTCTTGTAGAGCACTATCTATTGTTTCGTTAAGTTCGGTGTTTACAACGTTCTCCATTTCAGCATTACTAAGATAAGTTTTTATAAAAGCATCATCAAATTCTTTTTGAATTTCATTTCTTTTTGCAAAAAACTTAGCCTTGTTAAAATTATCAGTTATCATCTTGTTGGCTGTTTCTCTTATAGCTGGATTAGTAACATAATTATCAAAAGCATCTATAACTTCTTGTCTTAGAGCTTCTTGTAGGTCCTTGAAAGATGTGCCTTCAGGTTCACGGGGAAGAGAAAAATAATTTACTCTGTTGTTTAAAAAGTTATAAGTATCAATTCCTGTTTCCACCGTATCATTAAATGCTCTTTGCAGTGTTTTTACATCCATTGTGTAACGCATAAATGATTGGTCAGCAAGTGGATTAAAAGCTTCTGTATAGATTTGAGCTATAAGTTCTTGGTTTTGTTTATTTTTTTTAAAAAGTTGTCTTATGTATAGTGGTTGAGCTTCAGGGCTGCTGGTTGACGAAAATCGACCTCCCATAGTATAAAATTCAGGATAGTCACTTATTTTTTTGACTCTCGCTATTGTTTTTTCATCGTTATCTTCTTCAAATACAATCATGTCTCCAAAATAATCATTTAATTGCGTTATAAAGTCTTCTGCGTCTTTACCTATTTCTATCCTCCCCATTTGTAAATCTTCATAACTTTTTGTAAAAGTAGTTGCTACCGGAAAAGTGTTTGCTATTCTATTAAACTCTAATTCTGCTGTGCCTCTATCCATATATTTCTGAAGAACTTGATTTATTGCCGGCGTAAGTTTTTGTTCAACATTAACATAGTCTTTTTTATATATTGGTGTTTCTAAAACTATACCTAAGTTTCGACTATGTTCTTCTGGGCTGTATTTACTAGGTAAAAACTGGTTTTTCCAATAATTATTAATTCCTTCAATAATTACTGCTTGTTCTTCTGGAGTCCTTTGATACCTCTGTCCTGTTTTATCTTCGTAATAAGTTAAATTTAAATCTGTTTCTAAACCACTATAACTTTTGTCTTTAGCCCAAGTTTGTTTGGCTAATACAAGTTGTTTTTCTACGCCACTTAAATTCTCGTTATCTTCAAGAATTTTTTCAACGTCATAGTAAGCATAGTTATTATCTATGTTTGTTATTGGGGGCAAGTCCCTTAAAGCAGTTATATTTCCCGTTGACAAAATTTCTTTATCTGCTTTTGTTCCTGTTGGTAAAGCTTGAGTTATATCTAAATTAGGGTAAAGACTAGCAATTTGTTCGGCTTCATTTATAGCATTGCTTATTTCTGCACTAACTCTTCCTTGTTGGTATCTGTCTAAATAATTTAAATCTTTGACGGCGTTATTAATTTTAACTAGTTTATTGTTAGCGTACTGTTCATCAAGAGCATTATTAAGAATTTCCTGCTGTTCATTTGATAAACTTTCTAATGGATTTTCAAAAGGATTCACATTAGTAATTAAACCTAAGTTAAAAGCTAGTTGTGCTGGGGTGGTTGGGATTAAGTCTTCTCTAGTTAAATTACCGTCTCCTAAACCTAATTCTCTATCTAACCTATTTATATAATCTATTGGAGACTCCATGCCAGTTCTACTAACATCATAATCTACTCCACTACCTCTAAAAACATTTTGTTGTCTTACTAAATCATTATATTTTGGTTGACCTTTTATCAGCTTTATTCCAGTAATATCTATGTTTTCATCTTTAAATTGAGCATCTTGTGGTTCGAAGTTCTTAAATTTATTTACACCTCCAGCAATATCAAAAGCTGCATTAATACCTCCACCAGTACCTGCTCCAATAATACCTTCACCCAAAGCATCTCTTAAATTTACCTCATAACCATTTTTAGTAAATGCTGTAGTTCCTGTTTGTTCTACAAGAGATTGAGCACCCTCTGTAAGACCTTCTTCTAAAACTCCTCTAGTAGTCCTGCTCATGTTTCCGGGGATACCAAACTTAGATACGCTGTTTAGTCTCGCAATGTTTTGTGCACCAAGAGAACCTAAAAGAGAACTAACAGCAGTTGTAGGTGCTATTGCTTTCCAATCTTCTAAAGTGGGCTCTTCTCTACCTTCATTTCTAGCTCTTTCATAAGCAGTTGGTCCAAGTATTTGTAATGCTTCAAATAAAACTGGAGCAGAAAAAGCTCCTACACCTGCCCCAATAGGACCAGCTACAGCTGCTCCAACACCAGCTCCCGCTACTCTGGTAGCAACATTTCCAGCTAAGCTTCCTAACTGTTCTACAACAGCTCTAGGTAAATACTCCCAACCATAGTTTATGCCATTACCCTGCATGAATTTTTCTGCAGCGGAGATATAGTTTTCGGGCTCTTCTGTTAAATCTCTAAGAAATTTTTCGGTGTCGTTAAAACCAAATGTCTTGAAAGTATCTGCTATTCTTTCAAGCGGTTGGTCTAGACCAAACTGTAGGGCTTTTCCAAACCTACTTAAAACGTCGTCGTTGTCTATAGCCGACTTTTCTTCTACTTCATCTACCATTAGTGTAATAACTCTGCTTTTTTATCTAAAAAAGAATCTAGCATATCTTCGTTTTGTAACATCATGTACCACAACATAGTAATAATAACGTCTTTATCTAGTCTTTCCGAAGAATGTAGTGAGGCTAAATGAACAAGCAATACTGTAACCATGTCCCAAGCTTCCGCTCCAGTTTCAGTTCTTACTTCATTTAGAACAGGCTTGGTTTTTTCTATGGCAGATGCAACTTTATCATTCACACCAAACTCAGCTAGTATTTCATCTGGTTTAAGTGCCATGATTTAATTATACATCTATTCAAACCATTGGCGAACTTCTCCAAGTATTTGATTACTGATGTCTACTTTCTTTAAAAGAGAGTCAAGTATTTTTTCATCAACAGTCCCTTTGGATACTAAATCTATGTAAGTGCAACTGTGGTTTTGACCAATACGGTGTATTCTGTCTTCTGCTTGTATTCTTAACTCTAGGTCATAACTGTTTGAATAAAATATTAAAACTTTTGCTTCTGTAAGCGTAATACCTCTACCACCAGTATGAGGATTTGAAATAAAGTATTTTAAATCGCTTTCCGGGTCCTGAAAACGTGAAATTATATCCTGACGTTCATTTTGAGGGGTTTTACCATAATATGTTGCTACTGATTCTGCTCCGTATTTTCTTGCTATCTCTTCCTGCAATCTTTCTATGTCTGTTTGAAATACTGCAAATATCACAACCTTACCGTCCGTTTCTTCCAGTATATCTAATACCGCCTGTAGTCGATTATTTTTTAAATGTATTACCTGACCATCATCATCTCTTAGACTACCAGCAACAACTTGCTGCATTCTCATCAACTGAGTCAGTGCATTAACAGAAGAGAAAGTTGTACCTTCTATTTCCATAATAGCTCTTTGCTTCATTTGTACGTAAGCTTTTAATTGTTCGTCAGATAAGTCTACATATCTTTTGGTGTATACCTTTTCAGGTAAGTCAAGACAATCTTCTTTCCTAAATCTAATAGAAAAGTTTTGCAGTTGGTCTTGTAGCTCATCTAAACGTTGATAACCTATTACGTGGTCAAAGCTATGCGAACCTAATTTTCTTCTTTGCGTTATTGCATATCTTGCTTGAAACGCATAGAAACTACTGTAGCCCAAAAGTTCTGGACTTAAGAAAAAACATTGTGAGTATAGGTCTAATGGAGCTTTTGTTATTGGAAAACCTGTAAGTATTCTTCTGTAATCTGCTAGTGGTGCCAACTTAATTAAATTTTTTGTACGTTTGGCTTTTGGATTTTTTATAGTTGTAGACTCATCTATAACTAGCATGGTGTCGTGAGTAACCATAAAGTGTTCTACATGTTTACAACCTTTGTCTGTGGCTAGTGCCTCTACATTTATAAGGAAGATATTTAATTTACCAGTGCTATCTTCTTCTACCATTCTTTTAAAGTCCTTGGTCCATCGTTGTGTGTGGTTCGGTTGCCATACTAGAACCTCTCTTTCTACGTCATCAGGTAAATGTTTATCTATCTCATTACGTCCCCAGTTATCTAATACACCT
>Ga0098043_1000045_pt1 | contig 35300 bp, 43 predicted proteins | sample 9B_taG_FD_92581 | JGI IMG/M metagenome (GOLD analysis project Ga0098043, IMG submission 92581) | Marine viral communities from the Subarctic Pacific Ocean - 9B_ETSP_OMZ_AT15188_CsCl metaG | ecosystem: Environmental > Aquatic > Marine > Oceanic | place: Subarctic Pacific Ocean | collected 2015-01-10 | reverse complement strand
CACGACTAGTACAGACACTACAACCAACACAACAACCACGACTAGTACAGACACTACAACCAACACAACAACCACGACTAGTACAGACACTAAAACCAACACAACAACCACAACAGAGTCCCAAACTACCACGGACACTACCACGAATACTATCACGGATACTACCACGGAAACAAAAACTCCAGTCGATTGTTGCCCTCAAACAGCATGTCTTGTAGATAATGAAGAATGTGAAACAGAAGCTGAATTAGACCTTAGCTCGGGTATTTCAGGCGCCACTCAGACCAAAGGTAGTCACACATTTAATAAAACTACACTTAGCTATTCATCAGATGATCCTGAATGTTGTAATGGAAATGACATTGTATATTCAGCTCTTTGTAATGAGTTATTCTCAGGTACTAGTTTAGAGGCTATAAGAAATGCTGATGGAGCAAGTAAATGTCTTGAAGAAGAAGATCCAGAAGAAGTAGAAAATACAATTGATTTTGAACTTGAAAAAAGTGATACTTGCGAGGTAATAAATCCTGGCATAGAAGGTAAATGCGAATCAACTTCTTTTACTGTTAGCGTTTTATACAAAGAAGAAGAGCAGGAAAATGACATTAGAACAATTAGCTTTTGTGCTGATGGAATACAAAAAGCTAAACAAACTTTTGTAAGCGCTTCTGACGTTTATGTCAGAGATTGTGATGAAAAAATATTATTAGGAACAAACTGCGAACCAGTATCAAGCCAAATAGAAAAATCATTTGAACTTAAATTTACAGATGCACAAGGTCAAGTATTGCCCACATCCGCCAGTCATCCAATTGTTAATCGAACTGCAAATATTGTTTTTGACTGGCTGAAGCAAAGTTTTAGAATAAATATTCCTATTGGAAGCTCAAATGTTGGAAATTTTCTTGGAGATGTTTACAGTGTTAATTATCCAACTACAGATCAGTTAAATACTGGCACAATAAATTTATATATATGTAATAAACAATACAACCAACATGTTTGTATAAATTCTGGCATTCCTTATAGCTTAGAACTTGATGGTTGTACATTAAATTTTAATATGTCCTTAACTGTATATGGTGACAACAGTAGTAATGGCCCAAATAACACAATTACAAATATTAACGCTAATTTGATAAACTGCAAAGAGAATCCAATGGAATGTACGGGAGTACATAATGGAATAAGAAATATTGAAGCTATCGCAGATATACAAGCTATGGCAGTATCAGGCAGCGACTTGAAATCTGCTCTTGATACCCTTGGTGTATCAGACATAAATGAACCCTATGCCCCTCCTGCAAAGGATACCGCTGAGGACTATTTAAGAGCATATCAACCCGAAGCATACAGCTATTATGTTCAATATCTTGGTAACGGATCGACTCTATCTCCTGATTGGAAAAGCATTTCTGATCAAGCTAGAACCTGTTATAAAGAAATTGATAGTAAAATTCTCTTGCTCGCAAATTGCTATTCAGATCTTCAATATACTTGCAATGCAAGTGTTACTCTTACAGATTCAGATTTTCACTCTAACAACGAAGGGATATGTCGTGCTAATTTCTTTAAAGGTGGTTCGGGTAGTTGCTATACCGTTAATGGTGGATCAGGAATAGAAATATTATCTTCTTGATTTTTATTTTTTTTTATGTTATCATAGGTATATATCTATGAAAAAATTTAATTACAAGGATACCTTAGAAAGAATTTTAATTTGCCCTACAGATAATAGATTAAAATCAGCAAAAAGTTTTTGGAGCAAAGAAACTCTTTTTTATAAAAAATTATTTAAAAAGTTTCCAAGCGAAAAATTTTGGACGCATATACACTTCAGAGATACTCAAGCCAAAGATGGAAGAATACCGTCTCTTGTCTTATTTTTTGACAAAGATAATTCTTTTTGGATTAAAATATTACAAAAAAAATGGAAAGATTTTAACTGGAGTCCTCCCAAAATAAAATCATATGATTTTAAAAAAGATGTCGATGAACCGACTAATTACAAAATTAAAAAAACAGGCTTAAGAAACTTTTTTCGTTGACTTTATGATTATTTATGTTATCATATATATAAATGGATAAAAATCATACTTCAGCTCTAATTGAAAAATTTCTAAAAGACAAAGATAATTCAAAATATCATTACAATGATTATGAAGAGCTTGATTATAAAATACCAACAGGTAGCTTAAATTTAGACTTAGCCCTAAATGGCGGATTTTGCGCTGGAGCACATCGCTTCACAGGTGTTAATGAAGGCGGAAAAACTAGTTGCGCACTAACTGTGGCTAAAAATTTCCAAGATCATTTTAAAAAAGAAGGAATGGTTATTTATGTCAAAAGCGAGGGCAGATTAAGCCCAGAACTTTTAGATAGATGTGGAGTAGATCAAGACCCAGAAAAATTTTTCAGATTTGATTGTAATGTTTATGAAAAAGTTTTCGAATTGTTAAGAGAGCTAATACAAGACAATCCAGAAAATAAAAAATATCTATTTATTATAGATAGTGTTGATGCTCTTTGTAGAATGGGAGATTACAACAAGCCATTTGAAGACAGCGAGCAAGTTGCTGGAGGAGCTCTAGTAACATCAGTCTTTTTAAAAAAAGTCATACTCCCCTTAACAAAGATGGGACACATGCTCATTCTCACCTCTCAAGTACGCGTAGAGGTAGCTACAAATCCATACGCCTCAAGAGGTGGACCCAAAGTCAAACAAGCTGGTGGAAACGCTATTAAGCACTACGCTAATTATATATGCGAGTTTCAAGAAAGATATTCTAACGATATAATGTATTCAAATCCGTCAGCTACAAGAATTGAAGATAAAGGTGATCCTATCGGTCACTATTGTAAAATAGCTTTTAGAAAAAGTGTTAATGAAAAAACAGGAGCTATGGTAAAATATCCTATCAGGTATGGAAGAAAAAACGGCAATTCAATCTGGCGAGAAAAAGAAGTTATCGATTTAATGAAAAATTGGGGGTATTTAGATCAAAAAGGAGCTTGGATATCGATAGATGAAGATCTATTGCAAAAATTAAAAGATGATAAGTTTGATTTTCCAGAAAAAGTACAAGGAGAACAAAAATTAATAGATTTATTAGAAAGTAATTTAAAATTAAGAGATTATCTTTATAATTTATTAAAACAAGAAATATTAAGTTTATAAAATTATGCCTAAAACGTCAAAATTATTAAAGAAAAACATTAAAAAAGATAAAGAGAATGCTCAGGATGCAGACTTTGAAGATACTATCTTTGTTGTCGATGATACTGAAACCGAAAAAAGAAAAAGTATTATAGCTAGTCTTGTAGAACAAAACTCAAATGATTCAATTCCTGAAGTTAAGCCAAAGTCTAACGACGACAAAAAAAGAAAAGCTATTATAGATGACTTAGTTGGTGGTCTCTCTCAAGCTTCTGAAAAAAAACCTGCGCCAAAATCTCCGCCTCAAAAAGTAGAGGCTCCAAAAGAAGGTTTTTCCCCTAAAGCTGAATCGTTATTAATAGAATTAATTAATGAGGTTGTTCCAGAAAAATCAAAACAAAACTTTTTAGATAAGATTATGAATACAACTCGAACGCATCAAAAAGAGCAACAAGAATTAGCTAGAACTAAATATACTGGCAAAAAAAGTGCTAAAAATGATGTTTGCATCATTCACTGGAACGGAAGGTTTGGTAATAGAATGCATAGTTATGCATACGCTTGGAATAGAGCTAAAAAATTAGGAGGTAATCTGTATTTACCGTCCGAATGGGAAGGTGATTATCTATTTAACTTAGATCATACTATTATAGATGATGATGATTTTAGACTCTCAATTAATCAAAGTAACCCAGCTTTTGATTCGCTAGCAAAAAGAATGGAGGCTGTCAAAAAATTAAACCACAAGTCAGCTTTTAATTTTAGATATGTTAATGCTGATGATCCATCAGAAAACTATACTGATTACAAACAAGGTGTTGTAGTAGATAGTGTTTCTGCTTATAATCATACTATATTTGATAATATGAAGCTTGCTGACGTACTTAAGCTTTATGAGTTTTCTGATAGAGTTAAAAATTTAGATATTTATAAAAGATTAGAAGACAAACAAGGTACTTATGACATCGCTCATTTAAGAAGAGATGATATTTCTAGTGTTAATTACAAAAAGAATGGCGGTTATTCCGTTATCAGTAAGGATGCCTACATGAAAGCTTTTGAAAAGTTTGACTATAACCCCGAAGAAATTGAATGGACTTCAGACGATTGGAGCGGTCTTTGGGGGGTTGGTAACGGACTTACTACAGGTTATGTCAATAAAAGAGGTAAATGGAACTATCCAACAGGCTCTGAAGTTTTACCTGAGATACTTTTTGACTGGCTGCCTGACTTCCTTAGAATTTATTTTGCTCGGTCTATTTTTAGAGCAAACTCATCTTTCAGCTTTTGGGCTTGTACTCTAGCAAAAGGAAGAGAAACTCCTCCTAGAATTTTTGCTCCAAGATTAGATCATAGAATTTTATACGCTAAGAAAGAAACTTTTAAGCAAGAGACAGAGTTTGAGTTTGAAGAAGGTAATCACCCACACTGGTTATGCATAACAGGCAAAGACAAATGTGATGATATAGTTTTTTCAGATGAAAAGAAGCCTTCTAAGTCAAAATCTTCAAAGTCTAAAAAGAAATGATTGATGATATCATTGAGGCTAATGATCAAAGAAAGTCTTTAATTGCTTCACTACTCAATGAGGTTACTTCTCCCTTCCCAGTTTTTTATGAAAAACTACAACAAGGATCAAGTAAAAAAATCATAAGTTTTTGTTTATACGGATCTAAACCTTTATATTATCTTGGGGCCGAAAAAAATATTGAAGAAGCAAAAAAGATTTATCCAGATTATATGTGTAGATTTTACTGCACAAAAGATGTTCCTAATTTAAATAAATTAAAGATTTTAGCTGAAAATGGTGAATGCGAACTAATTGTCCCAAACTTAACTTCGCCTCCAGTTTTTTGGAGGATTTTAGCTTGCGATGACCCTAACGTAGAAATTTGCTTACAAAGAGATTGTGATTCTATAGTTAATGACAGGGAAAGGGTTGCCGTCGAAGAGTGGTTAAAGTCGGGAAAAACTTTACATTTTATGCATGACTGTCAAAGAGGTCATTTTCACAAAATAATGGCGGGTATGTGGGGAATTAAAAAAACTGATAAATTTAATTTTACAGAAGAATTAAAAAACTTTTATACTCACAAACAATACGGCGAAATAGACCCTAATAATATTACCGAAGGTTGGGGCTCTGGCAAAGCAACTTACTTTGATGATCAATATTTTTTAAAGGATATTTTATATGAAAGATTTAAAGATGATTACATAGAACATGGAGAAGAAAATCCTTTTCCAAACCATGAACCTTTAAAGTATGGAAGCTTTGTTGGTGATAGAGTTTTCGCTTCAGACTTGTTAAAACAAAAAAATTCAACAGACAAAAATAAAATATTTATTCAATCACATTTAGCTATTGATGACCAAATGCCTTTGAACGGAATGATCAGGCATTTTTGCGAAACTAAAGAAAAAGTTATTTTTGCTGTTAGGCAAGACAATTATAATCTTATTAATTATTGCCTGTCTGACCTTGATAACTTAGATTATCAAATTTTAAAAGGTAACGAAGATGGTGTAGATTTTTATGCTAATAGTTACGATTCAAACGAAATTGGCTTGGTAGCCTTAGGTAATTATGGTGATAACGTTGGGGGTTCTTACTCATTTATTGATAAGTGTTATGTTCAAGCTGGATTAGACCCGAACATAAAAAAAGATAAATTTCACATTCCTAATACCCCCACTAATATCTTATCAGAACAAGAAACTGATAAATTAAACCACTACAAAAACCAATTGCAAATTGAATCTTCTCAATTAGATCCATTTAACATTAATAAAAATAAAGTTAGAATAGCTTTTCATACTAATGAAATTGGAGTTAGAGGCTCAGAATGGGCAACCTATAAGTACGCTCATCATAATGAAAAAATTCTTGGCAATGAATCTATTTATATTGCTGGTCCAACAACATCGCAATTTGAAAGACCAGAATCCCACAAAGCTTTTTCTGAAAGATTTAAAGTTTATAGGTACGATAATTGGACGGAGGTTGATGACATTTTAAAAGCTGAAAATATAGACATAATGTATATGCATAAAGGCGGAAACAATGATGGCAAGTACTCTAAAATAGTCAAAACCTGTATCCACTCCGTTTTTCAAATGTGTGATCCTCATGGAGACAAATATGCTTATATCTCGGAATGGCTTAGTCAAGTTATGGGTGAAGGAAAATATCCATTTGTTCCCTATATGATAGATTCGCCAAACGAACAGTCTAACCTTAGGCAAGAATTAAATATCCCTAATGAAGCTATTGTATTTGGTAGGTTAGGCGGCCCTGATCAATTTGATATACCTTTTGTTCACGAAGCTATAAAACAAGTTTTATCTGAAAGAGAAGATGTTTATTTTCTTTTTGGATTTACTAATGAATTTGTTAGTCATCCAAGAGTAATACATTATCCACCATTTTGCGACGAGAGTTTTAAGGCTAAATTTATTAACTCTTGCGATGCAATGATTCATGCCAGAAATATGGGTGAATCCTTCGGTTTAGCTATTGCAGAATTTTCTTCAAAAAATAAACCAATAATAACTCTTAATGGTGGCAATGATAAAGCTCACTTGCAAATGCTTGGAAACAAAGCTTTATACTACAATGACTATGAAGAAGTATATAGTATATTAAGAAATTTTACAAAAGACATTTGTTCCTTCAGAAACTGGGACGCCTACTCAGAAAAGTATAACCCAAATTCTGTCATGCAAAAATTTAAAGAAGTTTTTATTGATTAATGTTCTCTATAAATATAGTAGAGGATTCTAATTTTGAGGAAATTAAATTACCCAGAAGTGTTCACGAGGGAGACAAAATAGGATTCAGATATACTTTTAACAATCTTGAAGAGTATGACAGTGAGATTGTTATAGCTCCCCACTATAATGAAACATATATAAGTCTAGAATTATTTAAACTAGCTATATATTGCAAGAAGAATAAAATAAAAGTTACATCAATTGGTTCTATGAATCAATTTACTTTTTTTGGTTTATTTTCTGATGAAGTGATATGTCTTAAAGACACTCATTTACATAATATATACTCTAGTAACTATTCCTCTTTTGGAACTGACGCTAGTTATTTTAATAAAATACCAAATTTTAAAGATATATATGGTGGCGGAATGGGAATGCACGGTTTTCCAGAGGTTAACGAAATTTCTATCGAAGAGGTTATAGATCAATTTACTTTTCCAACAATTTATTTAAGACAATCTACTTTAGATTATTACCAATCACTTTCTTTACCTTCTAATATAATTTATTGCGAAATTAAAACTCATTTTTATCCTAAATTAACAAACATAATTAAGAATAATTTTCCAAATGCTGTTGGTCTAGATAAAAATTTCCAAAGAAATTTGCTTGAAAAATCTGGAGATCATTTTATGGGCGTTCAATTGCTAGCTAGCATCTTAAAAGGTTGGCAGTTTATAGCCGCAGGAGGATCGGTCAATTTGTTTAATGTATTACCTATTAGACCATTATGTTTCTTAGAGAACGATCAAGATCTTACGGATGAGTTCATAAAAGCTGCAACCAAATTTGCTGATAAAAGATATGGAGCTAAACCTATTTTCATAAATTTTTCTCCAAGAATTTGCTCTAATGAAGTTTTAGAAAATCAAGACGTTTCATTAAAATCATTAGAAGCAAACTTTCCAGACAGAATCTCTGATACTTTTAAAATAAATTCCGAGTCGTGTAAAACTCTCTATTCAATAAATAATTTTTCTCCTAAACCGTTTAGTATTCATACTCCAAAAAAAGAAAAATTCGATAATGAAATAAATATAAAAGTTGGAAATAAAATTATTAATTGGGTATTTCAATACAATCATGACTTTAACTTCTTTAAAAAGAATATACTAGATTGGGCTTTAGAAGATTATAATCATGTAGACTATGAACCAGATTTTACAGTAGGAGTTTACATAAACAACCAAGAAACTTTTGACAAAATAAATAATCTCGCTTCTCAAAAATTTTTATTGTCGGCAGAAGCTCACACTAGACATCCAGTATTGAATAATTGTCATAGTTTTGTTCAAGATTCTAGGTCTAGCGACGATCATTCTTACATTCGATACTCTCCTACTATGTGCTGTTGGTCTCCTCCAATGGTCAAAAATGAGTCAACTGTTAAACTATTAAGTTCTTTACGAAATCCTCCCAACCTTGTTTCTGTCATTGACAGCGGAAGATACCCTTGGAGAACTGATATTATCAAAAATTTTCGTGAATCTTTGGGTGATAGAGTAGATTTGTTTGGGGGCGCTTATGGTAAATCACTGGGGGGTTATCACCATAACACAAATACAGATTTCCTTAACGAAAAATATCTTTCTTTACAACCTTATCAATTTAGCTTGGGTGTAGAAAATGATGTTGCAAAACATTCTAAAGAAGATTACATAACAGAAAAGATTACAGATCCAGTAATGTGTGAAACCATACCTATTTGTCAAACCGCCCCTAATATTGATAAATATTTTATTAATGGCAGTTACATTTTGCTATCTGATTTAAATAATTTGGATTTAAATAATTTATCTAAAGAATATAATTCTAGAAGAGTGAAACTACTGCAACAAAAAGAATATTTAAGGACTCATTTAAATGTTTTCAGTTATTTTAATAGGTTAACTGATGATTTATCTTTGTTAAATAAAATTAGACCGATAACTATCCAATGAAATTTAAAACTTTAACAGGAGCTACCAGAAGACTTTCTAAAGTTAAAAAACATCTTATTGACTGGGATTCCACAAGTAGGAGTAAATTTCAATTCAACGTTAAAAAATTTTTAGAACCTTATTGGTCTAGACATGTAGTCTTTGAAGAATTTCCCATTGTTGGAACAAAAATGTCTTTAGATTTTTTTAATGCTAATAAAAAAGTAGCTATAGAAGTTCAAGGTGGGCAACATACCAAATATGTACCTTATTTTCACGGAGGTTATAAAGTAAACTATCTTTCACAATTAGAGCGAGATCATAATAAATTAAAATTTTGCGAAATCAATAATATCACCCTTGTTGAGATATACGAAAAAGATGTGATAAATGAAAATTTATTTGAAAAGTATGGCGTTATACTTTAATATGTGTATATATAATATATGAAAGATATTGATCCAGAAAATTTAGAAACTTTTCATATTCCAGAAAGCGTTCTTAATGAACTTTTTGAGCTTACTGGAGAATCTGAATCTAATAGAGGTTTTTTATTAGCTTGTGTAGGCCAAGATGGTAAACCTTTTATTTACTCTAAAGCCGCTTCTCAAGTTATTGAACTTGGAATTAGAAAAGCTGTTGAAGAATATTTAATAGAAATCCAAGAAGGTAATTCTTTAGATTTCTTGCCTCCTGCAGAATAATTCTTGACTTACCACATTTATTGTGGTACTATATCTTTATGCAACTTTACGATTTAGACCAAGAAAGGGTCGTTTTAGCTGGTATTCTCGCTCATCCAGAATATTTTTTAACAGACGTTTCAGGCTATTTGAATGAAGAAGTTTTTTACTCAAAAGAGTCAGTTGGGCATAAAACTGTATTCTTACGAATGAAAACTTTGCTTGATGATAATAAAAAAATAGACATTTCAATATTATCTCATCACTTAAAATCTTTAAATTTGTCTTTTAAAGACTTAAACACTAATCAATTTCTAGAAGCTTTAGCTTTACTTTCTGAGGGTGTATCTGAAGAAGCTTTTCATCAATCCGCAGAAGTTATAAAATTACTTAGCATTAGAAGGCAAATGGCTAAAGTTGGCGAAGACATTTCAAAGAAAATGAAAATGCTAGACTCAACAGCTTCTTTTGAAGAAATAATAAATTCTACTGACACATTATATAACAACCAAGTAGATCACTACGAAAATTCTACTGGGAAAAAAGCTACTAATCTTTTAGGTGAATCTTTAAGTAATTTAATTTACGAAAGAGCTAATGATCGTTCTATATTTAAGGATCAAGGCCCTCCAGGACCACACCCAACGTTAAACAATCTTTGTGGTTCTATTACAAAAGGAGGCCAAATAGTTGTCTTTGTAGCTGGCTCTGGTGTTGGTAAAACTACTTTTACAACTCACTATTGCATGTATATGGCAGGATCTCACGATATTCCTGTTTTACATCTGGATAATGGAGAAATGAGCGAAGATGAAATAATGTTCAGAATGATGTCCGCCTACTCTGGAGTTCCATTACATTTAGTTGAAAGTGGAGATTGGGCTGATGACTCTAGTTGCAAAAAAAGGGTTGAGAAAGCCCTTGAACATATAGAATCAAAAAAATTGAGATATGATTACTATCCAGTAGGAGGTAAAACTATAGATGAGGTTTGTAATCTAATAAAGAGATACTACTTTAAAGAAATTGGTAGAGGCGGCAAATTAATTGTTAATTACGACTATTTAAAATGCAGTTTTGAAAACAATAATAAATATAAAGCTGAACATCAAATTTTAGGCGAATCCTTAGACAAATTAAAAAAAGTTATACAAACAGATTTGAAATTTGAAGGTAAAATGCCAGTTTCTTTAATGACTTCCGCACAAATGAATAGGATTGGTACAGTTGGAAACAGAACCTCAGAAAATGTAGTTGATGATGAATCAGTAATAGCTGGTAGTCATAGAATAAAATTTTACTGCACACATCTTTTGATACTCAGGCACAAAACAGTTGATGAACTCCAATGGGATCCAGAATATTGTGGTAGACATCTGATGAAAATCGAAAAAGGTAGAAGTTTTGGTGCTGATTTTGCTAGAGCTATCAACAAAGTTGAAATGCCAGATGGATCACTAAAACAAAATCATATTAATTTTGACTTCGATAATTTTAAAATTATTGATAAGGGTGACTTAGTCGATCAAATTTCTCGTTTTCACGATATAAATTCCTTAGAAACTGGTGATCGAGACGAAAGACTACCAATATGATGAAAAATTTGGAAATACAAGAGACTCTTACTTCTCTAGGTTACGTTCTAAGCGACAGGGGCGAATATTGGCAGTCTACAGCCCTTTTTAGGGGTGGAGACAACCCAACTGCCCTTCAAATATATAAAGACTCTGGAGTTTGGAAAGATTATGTTGAAGGCGATCAGTTTATGCCATTTACAGCTTTGTTAGAAAAAACTGTTGGCAAAGAAAATTTAAAAAACTTTAAAATTTCTGAAAATTATAAATCTACGCAAAAAAAGTCCGATCCAGATGCTAAAATTAGTATAGAAAAAACTTTTTCAAAAGAAGAGTTATCAGGTCTTTTACCTCATTATTCATTTTACAATGATAGGGGAATAAGCGATTTTACATTAAAATTTTTTAAATCTGGAATGTGTACTGGAGGGTCAATGTATCAAAGATATGTTTTTCCCATTTTTAATAAATTCCAACAGATTCACGGTATGGCTGGTAGAGACATGATAAATTCTGATAATAGACCCAAATGGAAACACATGGGTAAAAAAACCTCTTGGGCTTACCCTCTATATTGTTTGGACGAATCTGGATCTAACCCCATCTTTTCATCAATAATTTCTTCTAAAGAAGTTATAATTGTTGAAAGTATTGGAGACATGCTGTCTTTATTCGAAAGGGGTTTTAAAAACGTTCTGGTTTCATTTGGTTTGGATATATCCCCCCATTTAATATCTGTTCTCATGGGTTTAAATCCAAGCAAAATAATTTTATCTTTTAACAATGATTCTAGTAAAGAAATAAACGCTGGATTAATAGCTTGCATAAAAAATTTACTAAAACTCTTAAACCATTTTAATCAAGAAAAAGTTACAATTTGTCTACCAGTAAAGAATGATTTTGGAGATATGACTGATGAAGATTTTAATTTTTGGTCTATAAAAAAAGATAAAAACTTTTCCAACCATGAACTTATGTGTAATAAAGTATTAGACTTATCAAACAAATTGTATAAAAATAAAAAAATTTCCAAAAACCTTTATAACAATATAAAAAAATTACCTTGTTATGAGTAAAAACGTAAGGCTATCCGCGAGCAGGGTTAGCACTGCAAAAAAATGCTCTTGGGTATACTGGTCTAAATACATTAATAAAATCCCTGATAGCTCCAATACAGGAGCTTCTAAAGGTACCGTTTGTCATAATGTATTCGAATACCTTGGCAAGGATAGGCATAAAAATCATTACAACGATATTCTTGAAGAAAACTCCATCAACGGCTCTAAAGCGGTTTCTAAGTTAGTTAAAATACAAGCTTCTCAACAAGATCCTCCAGTTAACTCTGAAGATGAGATGGATATGATTGACGATTTCATAGTTAACGGTTTAAGGTATGATTTTTATGGTGATGAAGGCGGAGATTTATCTGACTCTTTTTCTGAACAAACATTTGAACTAGAGATAAATGAAAACGGTAAAAATTATTATATATATGGTTTTATAGATAAGTTATTTTTATATGATAAAGGTAAGCGAGCTGTCGTAAGAGATTTCAAAACTAGTAAAAAAGTTTATACAGGTTCTGAAATAACTGATAATTTACAAAATTTAATGTATTGCCTAGCTGTCAAAAAACTTTATCCAGATTGTGAAGACATAGCCACAGAATTTTTATTTGTTAAATTTAATCTAGAATCAGATATGTTGGGAAATGATGGAGAAGGAGTTTTAAAAATGGGCTCTATGCCTCTTGATGAAATCGAAGGTTTTGAATATCATTTAACTGATATACAGTCTTATTTAAATAATTTTGACGAGAACGATGCCGTTTCTAACCTTGCAGCGAATCAGCCTTACGCTACAGATGGAACCTTTACTGGTCCAGTTTCTTGTGGCTACGCTAAAGAGCCTGGTCAACTCAAGAAAGACGGTACTCCGTACTGGTATTGTAATTATAAATTTCCATTTGATTATTACGTTCTTAGAGATAAAGATGGAAATTTCATACAATCAGTAAAAGAAGAAGATGAGCATAAACTTGTAGCTGATAAATCTTCTGGTGAATATATTGAAAAACTACATTACGAAGGGTGTCCTAAATTTACTGTAAAAAAAGACAGTATAGACTTATAAATTAAGTGTAATTTAACCTGATGAATCATCAAGTTAAAATTCACACATCAAACAAATCCCTACACAAGTCTTCGGGGACGACCCTTCTCTATTTTTTAAAGGTGTTAAATTTGTCTTTTTGTGAATTAATTTTTAAATAATTATTCTATTTTACACAAGCGCAAACCCTTTATTTTAAAGGGAGTGTATATAAATGTATGGAATACAATGAATTCATACTTATCGGCATCGGAGCCGCGATTTCCGTGATAGGTTATTTTCTAAAAAGAGAAAATAAACGCTTAGAGGAGATGGAAAATCTAGTCAATAGCATAAATGTTGTATTAGCTAAAAACGACGTCAGAGATTCTGAACGCTGGGAATCTATAAATAAAAGACTTGAAGATAGACGTATGGACGTAAGAAAAATATACGATATTCTATCTAAAATCCAATCTAAATAAAGTGAAACTTATAATCGACTCCAATTTATGCGAGCCTCCTAGTCAAATTTACCCTTTCAGAGATGTTACTTTATACGCAAAGACCTATGTTTTTGATGATATATTATTAAAGTGTAAAAGTGGCACTAGGTCCGCATATTGGAGTTGGTTAAAAAATAATGGAGCTCATGACTTTATTTCCTATTTAATTAAAGATTCCGAACAGGAATCTGGATTTTTAATTGCTCCAAAAGGAGCGAATTTAAATATCGATAAAATTTCTTACAACAATTTGCATTTTATTATTAAAGTGTTAAAATCCTTAAAATAATCCTTGACTTTTAGCTATTTAAATGGTAATATTACTATTGTATGTTACCGATATTCAAGTCTCATTATAGCATAGGTAAAAGCATTCTTAACCTAAATCATCCCAACTCTACTACGAAAGATGGCTCTGATTCTATATTCAACCTTTTAACTGAACATAATTTAGATAAGTTAGTATTAGTAGAAGATTCTCCTACAGGTTTTTTACAAGCTAGAAAAGTTTCTATGGATCTTGACATAGACTTAATATTCGGCTTGAGAATAAATATACAATCATTTCAATCCGATGAAGAAGATGAGTCAAAACATAAGGTAGTAATTTTTGCAAAAAATGATTCGGGCATTAAATTACTGAATAAAATATACAGCAAGACTTTTACTCAATCTAATGGAGTGGCAACATATGAAATTTTAAAACATTTTTGGAACGAAGATGACTTAATGCTTGCAGTTCCATTTTATGACTCTTTTCTTTATAATAATAGTTTTTATTTTTCTAGCTGCGTTCCAGATTTTACCTTTTGCAAACCTACGTTTTTTATTGAAGATAACAATCTTCCTACAGATAAATTTCTATCTCATCTAATTAAAAATTATTGCAAAGAAAATTCTTTAGAATATTTTTTAGTAAAAAGCATTTATTACAATAAGAGGTCTGATGTAGAAGCTTATCAAACTTATAAATGTATTTGTAATAGAAGTTTTGGCAGAAATCAATCTCTATCTAACCCTGGATTTGATGGTCTTGGTAGTAGAGAATTTTGTTTTGAAAGTTGGAAAGAAAACAAATGAATAATCACCTTTTGAGATTTAATAAAAATAAAAAGTTTATAGTGTTTGATTATGAAACCTGCGGCTTAAATTTAGCATCTCTAGATAATAAGCCTTGGCAATTAGCTTTTTTAATTTGCGAAAACAATGAAATTAAAGAAAAACACGACTACTATCTAAAATGGGACGAATTAAATATTTCTGACGATGCAAAAAGGATAACTGGTTTTAAAGAATCAGTATATAAGAAAAAAGCTGTTGACCCATTAGAAGTTTTAGAGCTTTTTGATTCCTACATATACAACCCTGATTATCATATCGTTGGTCATAACATACTTGGTTTTGATATTTATATTCACAACATACATCGTCAGTTATGCGATAAATCTACAGATTACTCCTATTTAAGTAGAGCTATTGATACTAATTGTATAGCAAAATCAGAAGCTATGGAAATAGAATTTGATGAAAAAAACCTAACCCTTTGGCAACTTAAATTGCAAAAAATCAGAAAGAAAGGCGTAAAAACTAGTTTAAAATTTCTTTGTCAAAAATATGGTATAGATTTTGATGAAAATAAATTGCATGATGCTCTTTACGATATAGAACAAAATTTTAAAGTTTTTCAATCTATGCTATGGAAAGTAAATATATAATGAAAGATTTTTATTCAAATTTTACTCCTTATAAAAATTGCGTACCCCCAGGAGTAAGACTACCAAAAATTGAAATTGAAGATAAGTATTATAAATCTTTATCTTTGCAATCTGACTGCGATAACTTTGCTTTCCTAAAAGCGTTATGTGACAAAGCTATGAAGGATAAATCCTTTTCTAGCAAAAAAGTCTATAAAGATAGATTAGAAATGGAGCTGTCAGTTCTTAATGAATTAGGTTTTGTTGATTACATTTTACTTAATTGGGATATTATTAATTTTTGCCATGAAAACGAAATACCTGTAGGTCCAGGTAGAGGATCTGCAGCTGGATCTTTAGTTCTCTATCTTATTGGGGTTACCAATGTTGATCCTGTAAAATATGATTTATTTTTCGAAAGGTTTGTATCAAAAAGCAGGGCCAAAAAGATCGAACAAGATGGAATTACATACCTTGATGGAAGTTTGCTAGCTGATGTTGATAATGATATAGCTTATGAACACAGACAAAAAGTAATAGATTATATTGAGTGGAAAAATCCACGCCGAACTTCTAAAATTTTAACTTTAAATACTTTGAGCAGTAAGCTATGCGTCAAAGAATGCGGTAAAATAGTATCAGAGTTGTCTGAAAAAGATGTAAATGCAGTTAGTGATTTTATACCTAAAAAATTTGGTAAAGTAGCCTCTTTATCTCAATCTGAAGAAGAGAGTGAGCGCTTCGCTGAATGGTCTAAAGAAAACAAAAGATGCATTGAAATTGCAAAGAAAATTGAAGGCTTAAATAAAAATACTGGAGTGCATCCATCTGGAATTGCAATATCTTATTATGAAATTGCAGATATATGCCCAATGCAATCAACCAACGATGGTTCTTGGGTTACTGCGTATGATATGAATTGGGTAGCCGAGTTAATGGTTAAATTTGATATTTTAGGCTTAAGAACCCTTAGTGTTATTTATGATGTTTGCAAATCTCTTGATATAGATATTTATGAAATTGATTTAAATGATAAATCTATATTTAACCCACTTCAAGATAGTCTTAGATCTCCTCATGGTTTATTTCAAATTGAAGCTGACACAAATTTCAGGGTGTGTCAAAACATAAAACCTAGAAGCTTAGAAGAATTGAGCGCTGTAATTGCTATAGCTAGGCCAGGAGCATTAGAATTTGCGGATATGTACGCCAGCTATATTAGAACTGGGAATGCTCAAGTTGTTCATGATTTCTTTTCTGATGTCCTCTCTTATACTGGGGGAATACCATTATATCAAGAGCAGTTAATGAAGATGATTGTTAAAATCGGCTTTTCTCTTGACGAAGCTGAACAATTAAGAAGAATTATTGGAAAAAAGAAAACAGAGTTAATGCCAGAATGGCAAGATAAAATTTCTAAAAAAGTTTCCGAAAGTAATTTAGACCCAGCCATTTCCGATATATTATGGAGTGTTGCAGAAGATAGCGCTAATTATTCTTTTAATAAAAGTCATTCGATTGCATATGCAACTTTAGCAGCTTGGACAACATATCTTAAATTTAAACACTCTCAAGACTTTTTCTTGAGTCTGCTTAAGATGACAAAATTTGAACCTTCTCCTCAAGAAGAAATTAATAATATAACTAAAGAGCTGTCTTTTTTCGATATGAAATTGCTGCCTCCAGATTTGGAGCGTTCAGCTATGGATTTTATAAAAGAGGGTTCAAATATTAGATTTGGATTAAATAGCATAAAAGGTGTTAGCGAAAAATCTCTAGACTCTCTGAGAACTTTTAGATCATCCAAAAATCCTAATAAATTTAATATATTCGTAAGCGCCAAACAAGCTGGGCTCAATGTTGGAATACTTTCTTCTCTCATTCAAGCTGGATGCCTCCCAGGTTATCAGTGTAGTAGATCCCTCTTAGTTCTTGAAGCTCAATCTTTTAATTTATTGACTGATCGAGAAAAAAGATGTGTAATTGAAATTGGGGAAAAATTTGACTATAAACTGCTAGATATTATAGCGGAGGCTAAAGAAGGCATGTTAGCATCTGACGGAAAACCACTAATGAAAGAATCTAGATTTAATACTTTTAAGAAAAAATATGATAGATACAAACAAATATATCTACAAAACAAAAAATTTGAAAAATTTGCTAATTGGTACTTCGAAAATAAATTACTCGGCTACAGTTACAGTAGTGATTTAAAATCTGTTTTTAATGATTCCGAAACGATTTGTAATTCTATGGATTTTTATGACTTTAATAATGGTCAAAGAGGAAAATACATAGGTGTAGTTAATGATACTTTTAAGGGAACTAGCCGAAACGGAAATAAGTATGTTAAATTTATTATGTCTGATGAATATGGTAAATATCCAGTTATGTTTATGGATAACCGAAGGGGTAGCAAATATTCCGACTATCTAGACGCTGGTAATAAATTACCAGATAAAGATGATATCATATCAATCGTAGGTTCCAAATCTAATGATATTATTTTTGCTGATAATATTATCCCCTTAAAAGAAAAAATTTATATGAAATTAGGAGATTTGCAATAATGGAAATGCTTCCTAATTTTACTCCAAGAGTTCAACAAGCCATAAAGATAGCTAAACAAGACGCAATATCTTTAGAGCATGAAAAAGTGCAACCAATGCATTTGCTATCTGGAATATTTAAAGTTCAAAATAGTTTTTTTGAAGCTTTATATAGAAATAATGTTTTTGAAAATTTAGATTTCAAAGATTATATTTCTAATTATATAGAATCTAGTTCAATTTTTAATATATCAGAGTTAAGCTATTCAAAAGATTTTAAAAAAGTTTTAAAAGACTCTGTTGAATTAGCAAATTCTTATGCCCATGATTATGTGGGTATCGAGCATATTTTGGTTAATTTATTAACCCTCCCAGATTTAAAAGTTTTCTTTGATGAAATTGGCTTAAATTCAGAAGAGCTTTGCTTACAAATTAAGTCTACTTTAGAAGGAGAAATAATAGAAAAAGCTGATCAAATTAAAGATGCTGAGACCAAAAAGAATAGATATCAAACTCCACCACCCCAATTAAGAGTTAATGATAGTAATCCTAATTTATCTAAATATGCAACGAATTTTACCGAATTAGCTAAGGAAGGAAAATTTGATAAAGTTGTTTGTAGAAACGATAGCATTAAAGAAATAATTGAAATATTATGCAGGAGAACTAAAAATAACCCTATTATTCTTGGTGAGGCGGGCGTTGGTAAAACTGCGCTTGCTGAAGGTCTTGCTCAAAAAATAGTCTCTTCAGATATTCCAGATTTTTTACAAAACAAAAATATTTACTCCTTAAATTTAAATCATATAGTAGCTGGCACAAAATATAGAGGTCAATTTGAAGAAAGGTTAAAAGATGTAGTCGAAGAAATAAAATCAGACGACAATAATATTTTATTCATAGATGAAATACATACAATTGTAGGAGCTGGTAGCGCAGAGGGGAGTATGGACGCCGCTAACATACTTAAACCCATGTTAGCTAGAGGAGAAATAAGGTGTATTGGAGCGACAACCATAAAAGAATACAAAAGTTCAATAGAAAAAGATGCCGCTCTTACAAGGAGGTTTCAAACCGTCTATGTCGAAGAGCCCTCTACGACTGAATGTTTTGAAATTCTTAAAAACGTTTCTCCCCAATATGAATCTTTTCACGGTGTAAAATATCGAAAAAATGCGTTGAAATCTGCCGTTGACCTTAGTAGTAGATATATTGTTAATAGATGTCTACCAGATAAAGCTATAGATCTAATAGATGAAGCTGGCTCAAAAGTTAAAATTAAAAATTTCAACAAACCTGAAGAACTAAAAAAAATAGAGTCTGATCTTGAGTCCTTAATAGATCAAGAACAAAGCACTAAGGATATTTCAAGAAAAGAGGTTTTGGGTTCTTGTATAGATGAACTGTTTGAAGAGTATCAGTCTATTTTGGATGATTGGCAAAAATCTTTTAAATTAAAACCAATATATGTTACAGAAAAAGATATACAAGAAACAATTTCAACTAAAACTTCTATACCAATTTCGATTATATCATCATCTTCTGATGAAAAATATTTAAAATTAAAAGACAATTTAAATAAAGAAATTATTGGTCAAAGTAAAGCTGTTAATTCAATATATAACTCTATTATAAGATCAGCGTGTGGCTTAAATAGCCCCGATAAACCCGCAGGTACTTTTTTATTCTTAGGTAAAACTGGTACTGGCAAAACTCTTACCGCTAAAAAAATATCTAAGTTTATTTTTGGTGGTGAAAATAAACTTATAAGATTTGATATGGGAGAATACTCCGAATCTATTAGTTCAGCAAAGCTTATAGGTTCATCTCCAGGTTATGTAGGTTACGAAAATGGAAGTATGCTTATTGACAAAGTGAGAAAGAATCCTTATAGCGTTATATTATTTGATGAAATTGAAAAGGCTCACCCTGAAGTTTTAAAAGTTTTGCTTGGAATTTTAGATGAGGGCTCTTTGTCTGATAATTTTGGTAGAACTGCCGACTTTAAAAACTGTTTAATTATTCTTACTGGTAATTTAGGCAGTGAAATTATTGAAAAATCTCACGGCACAATAGGTTTTAATAATCCTAATAGTGAAGATTTAATCAGGGAAAAGATTAAAGATAAGGTTCAATCTCATTTTTCTCCAGAATTTGCAAACAGAATAGATGAACTAGTAATATTTTCTTCTTTTTCTGATGAAAATTACAAAAAGATAATTAATTTACATCTAGACAAAATAAATAAAAAGTTAAGCAGTAAGAGAATAAAATTGTTTTTAGATAAAACTGTTGTAGATTATTTTGTATCTGAATTAAAATCTATAAATTTAGGAGCAAGACCAATAGAGAGAATTTTTCAAAAAGAGATAGAGTCTTCTTTAGCTGAAAACATGTTAACAAAGAAAATAGAAGAGGGTTCTAAAGTGCAACTTACAAGAAAAGATTCTAAAATAATTTTTAATTTAAAATCTTGACTTTTAACAGCGCTTCGTGTAATATATTTATATTGTTCTTTTAAATTTTATGGGGGTGTACAGGATTCGACTGGTATTGAATTCTTTCACCGCAAGCAGGAGTTGTGTCTGGCTCCTTAAAAAGGCACAAATTTTACATGGCAACAAGTCACGTATCAAAGCTTACTCGCCTCAAAGCGAGTCGCTTGCTTTAGCAGCTTAAGTCTGCTACCTCTTACTTTTTGACGCAGATAAAAAAGATAAGGGGTCATTCATCTGCAAAACAGAAAAAGTTCACTTGCATCATAAACTGTAAATAATTGAAGCAAGTAGTTGGATGTTAATATCAAAACTTTAAAAAAAATTAACTAAGCTTGTAGACGTGATCGCTTGAAGATGACTAGGACGCGGGTTCGATTCCCGCCACCTCCACCAAAAATTTTAATCTCAAAAAAAAATTACGAACTAACCTTCTACTAGTGGACGATAGACAAAAAAAATATATAAATACCGATAAAGGTAAAGAAGCTTCTAAAAGAGCCAAAAAGAAGTATGACGATGCCGACATTGAAAGGCGTAGAAAACAAAAAAGAGAATACATGCGTAAAAAAAGAATGGAAGACCCTAATTATTGTAGATGGAAATAGCTTGACTTTTGCAAATTTATATTATATAATATACGGATTATGAAAAGAGGTAGAAAAAAACATAATATACAAACTAAAGCCAGAAGAAAGCATTTTGACTTTCATCAATACTGGAATATATCCTATACAGAAAGATATTCAGACGGCACTGAAAAAGATTTTAAAACATTTATTCGAGCTAAGTCTTATGCTTTAGCCAAAGACGTTTTAAAAAGGAGGATCAAAGAAGATGATCCTAGCATAAAACTTAAAGCTATTCAAGGATTTATGTTTCACAATAATTATAAATCAGATACTGGAAAAACACTAGGTATTGAAGAGTGGGAGCAAATTAAAAACTCCGCTTTCCCAAACTCTTCTAATACAGTTTTTAAATTTCATGTTCCTCGCCCAGATTGGAAATCAAATAGGTTTAACGCAACAAATCATGAACATCTAAAAACTATTGGCTTTAAGAAAGGTGACGAAAATTGGTCTACAATCCACAGAAAAGGTAAATCTTTACCTTACGAATTAAGAGAAGGTAAAATTTGGGTTGGTCACGAATGGAGAGAGTGGGATAAGCATGAAATGGAAGACACTAAGAAACGTATTATATCAGCTTTAATCCTTCATGGTAACAATAGAACCGCTGCCGCAAAAGATTTGGGAATTAATAGAAATTCTCTTTACAAACTTATGCGTAGGATTACAGGTGTTGATTGGAATAAAGAGTATCCCATCGTAAGGCTTGCTCCGCCAATAATCCCTACTGAACAACGCTCTGCGATACAAAAAAAAGTTATGGCTAAAAAAATGGAGTCTGGATATATACCTTTTTCTCACTTAACAGAAGAGCAAGAAGCAAAAAAAAGACTCAGCATAAAAGAAACGTTTAGAAAGAAAAGGGAAAAAAAATTAAATGAATTTATTCCTTTAGCTAAAAAAGCTCTCTCTGAATGCGAAAACTCAAGATCTAAAGCTGCTGACATGATGGGAATTAAAAGATCTTATTTTTCAAAAATGATGCGTCAAACTAAACATATAGTCAACTGGTCTAAAGATTTCCCTAATAATTATTTAAATAACAGATGAAAACTCAAATTAAAGTTATAAACCCTAACGCTTATGATTATTTTACAGTTTTAGGTAAACCAAAAACCAAAGATCAAAAAGTAAGAGATGCTATTCAGAAAAAAGAATATTCCAAACTTCACGATGGTCAAGAAAGACCAGTTTTTGAAGCTTCAGAAGAGCAAACAAACCAATTTAATCTTTGGCTAGAAGACTATCAAGCTGATCTTAATAAAATTATTGGTAAGTATAGACGCAATAACCACATGCTCACTCATGAAGAATTACTCAGCGAAATTAATATTGCACTGTTAAAAAAAAGAAGCGGTCTCATCGAGTACACTGTAAACAATGGTGGCTTCAATCAAAATAATTTCAAAAAAAGCGCTTTTATATATACTAGAAATTTAGTTAAGTGGAGTCATCTGTCTATTCGTAACAGCTCTTTTGTTAAGCGTAGAGATGATGGGGTTTTTTACGACGATGAAGACGGATTTAAAACCTCTTTCGAAATTGCTGTAGATACTATGGGAGCTCACCCAGATGATGACCCAAATAATATTGCCAACAAAGACGTGATACTAAAATACAAAGACTTCTTATCAAATGTTAAAAATTACTTTGATATACTATCTGAGAACGAAGTAAAAGTTCTATCAATGCTAGAAAAAAGCATGACAGAAGAAGAAATTTCTAACAAATTAGGGGTGACAAGACAAGCGGTAAATTATGCTTGCCACAATATCTACAAGACAATAAAATCTTATATTAGTTCAGAAGAAGTGTTTGGTCATAGCTATAAAAAAATTCAAGATGGAAATTCTTCTATATCAAATTTCTTTACATCAAAAAGGAAAGTTGGTCTTGAGCCCGAGCATTCTTCACTTTTAAAAACTTTAGTTTTAAATCATAAAGGTGAGTTAAATAGTAATGAAATTACTAAAAAACTTAATAAAATGTGTCGAACAGATTACAATGTTAGACAAATATCAACTTCTCTTAACGTAAGAAAGTTAAGCAAGTTCTTACGCAAGAAAGAATAATAACCTTAAATTTTGTGTAATTAAATTGTATGAAATATTTACTAGCCTTACTCTTTAGTTACTCTCTAGCTTTTTCTTCAACTTTGTATTTTAAGGACGGAAATTCCTTAAAAGCGGAAATTCTCGAAGCTAATGAAACTCACATTAAGATAGCTCGATCATCAGATTTACAGCAATTTAGGTTTGAAATTGATTTGCTTACTATCGATTCTCAAAAACAAATAGAACTTTATCATTCTCAAGATAGGTATAGTTCTATACCCTCTGCAAAAACCCCCCTAGACGAAAGAACTTTAAAATCTTATGTTAGTTATATAGATCAACTTATAGACACAAATCTAAGAAGTAAAAGACTACAAAAGACTAAAGACATAGATGATTATACTTATGTTAGAAGGCTATATTTAACTACTGTAGGTAGGATCCCTACTCAAAAAGAGTTATTGGAGTTTGTAGATGATAGAAATCCAAATAAGAAAGATAAATTAATTCAAAAACTACTTAATTCTTCTGGATACGTTAACCACCAATTGAATTGGTGGACAGATATGTTAAGGGTAAAAGATAGAGTTAATGGAACCAACATAAATGTAGGCGCTGTTTACAGGAAGTGGTTGAGAGATTCTTTGTATTCTAAAAAGTCATATGATCAAATTGTTAGAGAGCTTGTTGGTAGCTCAGGTAAACTTTTTGATGGAGGAGAAGCTATTAGTTATTATTTGAGGGATAGAGGTATGCAAGAAGATAATTTATCCCACACCATTAGAATTTTCTTAGGAACTAGATTAGAATGTGCTATGTGCCATAATCATCCGTTTGATAAATGGACTCAAAAACAATTTTACGAAATGACCGCTTTCACTTCTGGAATAGGAAACGTTAGGTTAAGAGATCAAGGTAGAGCTATCGGAGAACTTAGTAGAGCCATAAACGCAGACGGAGATGAAAGAGCAGGATTATTTAATAATTGGAGAAATCAAGTTAGAGATTCTATTCAATTTGGTATTGAAAATAATGGCACTGGAACTATAAAATTACCAAGAGATTTTGCTGAAGACGATGGAAATCCAGGTGATACAGTTATGGCTAAAGCCATCTTTACTCCTAATCCAACCGAAACAACTCAAGGTGAAAGTAGAAAAGTCTTTGCGGATTGGATTGCAAGCAAAGATAACCCTAGATTTACGACAATGATTGCTAACAGAGTCTGGAAAAGAATTTTTGGGGCAGGGCTGATTGAACCTATAGATACAATGATGGATGACACCATAGCTAACAATCAAAAGTTAATGAAGTACTTAGAGAGATTAATTGTTAGCGTAAACTATGACTTAAGAGAATACGAAAGAATACTTTTAAATACTCGATTATTTCAAAGAGAAAGTAAAAAACAAGATTATAAAACTTTAGAAGAGTATGATTTTGAAGGTCCAATTTTAAGAAGGATGACAGGAGAACAACTTTGGGACTCTCTTGTAACACTTGTTTACAACGACATTGATGAAGATTCTAGAATACATTTACATAACCAACAAGATTACTCTTCGATGTATAATAAATATAAAGACATGACAGGAGAAGAAATTTACGCAGATTTTAAGAAAATTGCAGATGAAAATCCTGGCAATCGCAATCTTCTTGGAATTATTTATTCTGGTTCTAAAAAAGCAAAGCCAATCAAAGATAGAAACTTAGTGAGAAGTAGCTATCTTCAGTACCCAGCGCCTGGAGGCCACTTAATTAGACAGTTTGGTGGCAGCGATAAAGAACAGATAGACAATAGTAATTCAGAGCCTAATACTACCCAAGTTCTTAATTTATTAAATGGTTTTGTAGAAACAAATATTTTAAATAAAAAAGACGCTGACTTTATTAAATTAATGCAAGAAGAAAAAAGCAAAGCAAATCAAGTCGAAAACGCTTTTCTTTCTATCTTATCTAGAAAACCCAAGTCGAACGAATCGACATTACTTAAGCAATATGTCGATGAAAAGGATGGATTTAAACATGTCTCATGGATATTATTAAATACCCATGAGTTTATTTTTATTAAATAATGTGTATTATATACTATGAATATGTTAGATGAATTATCGAGAAGGCAGTTTGCAAAACAAATTGCGAAAAGTTATTTAGGAGTTAGTGCTTTAGTTTACGGATCAGAACTTATAGCTAAAACAACAAGGATCCCAACTGCAAGACACGTTATATTTCTTAATATGACAGGGGGCATGACTCATATTGATACTTTTGATCCAAAGCCAGAAAACAAAGATGTAATGGGTGAAACTACAGCGATAAATACATCTGCAGATGGAATACAGTTAGGACATTGGCTCCCTAAGACTGCTCAACAAATGCATCTAGCATCTTTAGTTAGGTCTGTAAATAGCAATCAGGGCGCCCACGACCAAGCTAATTACCTCTTGCATACTAGCTATCAAAAAAGGGGTACAATTGTACATCCTAGTATGGGTAGTTGGGTAAGTAAGCAGTGCGGAAAGTTAAATGAAACACTTCCAGATAATGTAAAGATTAATGGCGGCAGTGGTATTATTGGAGCTGGATATTTTGAAAGTAAACACGGACCACTTCCACTAGGTAACCCTAATGCTGGAATACAAAATGTTAAAAAGTCTGGCTATGTAGAAGAGACTATGTATAACAAAAGGCTTGAAGCTTCTAAAAAATTAAATGAAAGTTTTTCAAATATTTTTCCACAAAAACAAGTCAGAGCTTATAGCGACTTATATGACAACGCAATTAGCTTAATGAAAAGTAGAGATCTAGAAGCTTTTGATTTAACAAAAGAATCTCAAGAATTAAGAGATAAGTATGGTCAAGATAATTTTGGTCAAGGCTGCCTTTTGGCTAGAAGGTTAGTTGAGAACAAAGTTAGATTCGTGGAAGTCTCTTATGGAGGTTGGGACATGCACAATGACGTCTTTGGGAACATGGAAACCAGAGGTGCGGTTTTAGACTCTGGGCTAAGCTCTTTGCTTGAAGATTTGAACGTAAGAGGTTTACTTTCTGACACTATGGTTGTTGTAGCTAGTGAGTTTGGAAGAAGTCCAGAAGTAAAAGCGGGTAGAGTGGGAAGAGACCATCACCCATCTGCCTTTAGTGTGTTTTTTGCTGGTGGAGGAATAAAACAAGGTTATGTTCATGGTAAATCCGACGAGCGGGCCCATTATGTAGAAGAAAATGGGGTAGATATTGAATCTATAAACGCCACAATAGCATATGCTATGGGACTTAGTATTGAAAAAATTACTTATTCGCCAAGCGGAAGACCCTTTAAGGTTTCTAATGGTAAACCTCCTATTTTAGATATAGTTTCCTGAATTATTCAGGTCTTTTCCCAAGAGGCTTACCATCCTGTCCTATTTGACCATCTCTAATTTTAGTTGCCGATACTTCTTGAAGCTCTTTGCTTAATTCTAATTGCTCAATGTTATACCCCACACCTCTTCCGTAAAACACGTCGGTTATATTGGGTAATTCTACAACCTTTATTTTATTTCCAAATTCAGCGCAAGCGGAGTATATTTCTCTTTTTACTTTTTCAAAGTCATATGGATTTTTTTCATCTATCCCTCCAACATCTCTAAGGGCTATACAACACTGCCCAGATCTTTTTATGGATTCTTCTACTAAAGTTTTATGCCCTATATGGAAAGGTTGGTACCTACCTATCAAAAGTGCTGTTGGAGCTTGGTTGTCCCAAGCTTCTGTTTTTTCTAATTCTTTAATCACTTTATCAAGCCACTCTTCTGGAGTTCCTTCTTCTAATTTTATGTCATATTTTTCAGGTTTTTCAAATAATTTATTAGTATCTTCGTATCTTCCTTTTTCAATTCTATTTACCCATATAGTAAAGTCTGCGTTAAAAGCTTTTCTGGTTTCTTTTGTTGGGCATATAAAGTCTGCTACCGAATATCCTCCGTTCATTGAAGCCCATTTACATAATTTACCCATTCTTTTTGAATGCTCTATCCTATCTTCGGAACTAAAACCTAATTCTGAGTAAATGTCTTGCCTAACTGCATCAGCGTTAAACCAAGCGGCGTTTAATTTCTTTACAAGCACTTCTGCCAAAGTTGTTTTTCCAGCTCCTGGCAAACCCATTATTAATATTTTACGTTTAATTTTCATAATACAATATATTATAAAAAAAAACTTGACAGTATCAATTGAATATGTTACTATTATCAATAATGAACTTATTATATAAAACGAAAACTTATTTAGTGGGCCACATGCAATATCTTAGTGGTAGAAACTGGAGAGAAGAAGTAACTGAAAAGTTAAAACCTCTTTCTATCACTTGTTTTGATCCTTACAAAAAGCCCTTCATGAAAGATGTTGAAGAAGACGAAGCCTCACGCCAAGAAATGGAAACTTGGATGAAAACTAAACAATATGACAGAGTTACAGATAGAATGAAGACTGTTAGATCTTATGATTTAAATTTGGTTGATCGCAGTGATTTTATTATTGCCCACTTAGTTCCTGATGTAGCTAGTTGGGGATCAGCGGAAGAGATAGTGACTGCTGTAAGAATGAAGAAACCTGTTTTCGTAAGTATGGAAGGCGGCAAAGCTAAAACGCCTCTTTGGTTGTTAGGCATGTTTCCCCATAAATATATCTATAATAACCTTGACGAAATCGTCGAAATGTTGTATGCTATAGATAATGGCAAAAAATCTATTGACTCAGATCGCTGGAGACTATTAAGAAAAGAATTTAGATGAGCGAAATACTTCAACTTATTTTTTATTGTGGATTATCTTTTGGATTTTATCACATGTATATGTCATGATTATTATAGAGAAAATAGAAAATTATAATTTTCATTTTGGCTTTGGTCAAACCCAAGATTATATTATTAATTCTTTAGAAACTTTATTTAAAGAAAAACACGGAGATAAACTTTTCAATGAAGCTTCTTTAATTATCATTGTTGAAAATGAAAATTTTTACCACGTTATTAGAAACAAGCATAAGGTTAGGGTAAGTGGTGAACTTATGCACAATTTAAACAATGACATGCAGTCGCACCTATGAAACATTTAAAATACTCAGATGTAGCCTTAGTTCCTCAATATAGTGATGTTTATAGCAGATTAGACTGTGACACTTCTATAGATTTATTTGGTAAAAAATATAACTTGCCAATTATACCAGCTAATATGAAATCTGTTATTGATATGAAGTTATCTAAATGGATGAGTGACAATGATTATTTTTATATTATGCATAGATTTGGCAACAATCTTCGTGAAATAGTTACCCAAATGAATAATGAAAACTGGGATACTATTTCTGTTAGTATGGGTATTAAAATGGGAGACAAAAAAGATATTGTAGCCCTTTCAAAGCAAAAGCAAAGAGTTGATTTTGTAACAATTGATATTGCGCATGGTCATTGCGAAAGAATGAGGATTGCAATTGAATGTGTAAAAAAATATTTACCAGACACAAAAATTATAGCTGGCAATGTTGCAACGCCAAGAGCTGTCGCAGACTTATCTGCGTGGGGCGCTGATATTGTAAAAGTCGGTATAGGCCAAGGCTCACCATGCACTACAAAAGATAAGACAGGCTTTACTATGCCAATGTTTTCTTGCATTAAAAAATGTTCTAAAGTTAGTTTTAGTAGAGAAGATGGTTTTATGATTTCAAACGCTTCTCTTTCAGAAGATTTCGATATTCCAGAAAGAGTTCCAATTATTGCTGACGGCGGAATAAAACATAATGGAGACGTAGCAAAAGCTTTAGCAGCTGGGGCGAAGATAGCTATGGCTGGAGGAATTTTTGCTTCATGCTCAGATAGCCCAGCGACCTCTAACACCATAAACGACGTGCCTCATAAATCTTATTTTGGCTCTGCTAGTTACGAAAACAAAGGTCATAAAAATAATATTGAAGGAAAACTGACCAATATAATCTCTAACGAAATGACTTACGATGAGAAATTAAAAGAGATAAAACAAGATATTCAAAGCTCAATTAGTTATTCTGGTGGAAATAATTTAAATTCATTGTATAATATAGAGTATATTGAAGTATGAATAAATCAAAACTTAAAGAAATTAAAAATATCATGGGCTACCAAGGTCTTCCAGAACAAAAAAGACTATTAAGAAGATTTAAAAAATCATATTCAGCTTTAAGCGAATCTGATAAAATTAAAGTCATAGAAGAATTAAAATTAAAATTTAGTGGAAAATAAGCAAATATTAATTAATATATATAAATATGGAAAACGAAAATAATAATAGCAATAACGACTGGAAAGAAAGAGAGCTTGGTGCTCTATGGAAAAAAGAAGGTAAAAATCAAAACTACTTTTCTGGAAAAATTAAACTAGAAAAGTTTAAAGATTTTGACTCAATCAATATCGTAGGTTTTTCCAATAAAAATAAGAGCGAAAAACCAAATGCTCCAGATGTAATCTTGTACTACTCTGCTCCAATGGCAAACGCTCCTGATTCTCTTGATCTTGGGGACAAGTCTTCTGATTCTAATTCTGAAGATGAAACCCCCGCTTTTTAAGCATGTCTAAATCTTCTAAAGATTTTGTATATGTCGTTACTCGTGACGGCAGGAGGGTAGAGCCCGAAAATTATTCAAGCCTGAAAGATGCTAATATTAGAGCGCATAAACTAATTGAGACAATAAAGTCTTTTGATAAATCTTCCAAGAAAAACTCCGTAAAAGTTGTCAAAACTACAATCCCTCATAGAGTAAGATAAAGTAATGCGTCAAGAATCTTTAAATAAAGACGGCTCCCCAAGAAAAAAAGGAAGCGGAAGAACTAAAGGTTCTAACTCATTTACTTATATACAACTTAATGATTTAAAAAAAATTGTTAACGAAGCTGTAGAGGTTCCAGTTAGCAGGGTTTGGTTAAGAAACTTAGGATACAAAAATAATAACATTGAAAATTAAAAAAAATAATATTTGGGGTCAAAATTTTATAGATATAGCTCAATCTAAAGGTTATATAATTAAAAAGCCTACCGCTCAGCAATTTAAAAAGTTCATAAATTTTGTGATTGTTGGCAAGGGTAAAAATAATAATCCAGAATCAGTTAGCTTATCTCTAAAAAATTTAAAATCTACGAAACCTCCAAAATGGGTTTGGGTAGAAATTAAAAATCATAAAGGTGAGCCAGGTTGGGTTTATGGAGACGCTGATTTTATTGTTTTTGAATTATTAGACCAATACCTATTCGTTAATAGAAAAAATCTTCTTGATTATATTCATTCATCGATAGATTTTTCTTTACCTCTAGTTCAAAATACATGGGAAGCTAAATATAAACTCTACCAAAGACAAGGAAAATTAGATCAAATTACTCAAGTTAAGATTAAATCGATTTTAGATATTAAAGGCAACTACATTTGGAAAAAGAATGAAAGCTGAAAATCAAGTTAATTTTGCTCTCGTAACAAGTAATTCTTTAATGGATAGAGTTCCTTCTTGGGAGTCCTATCAATCTATGGATCAAGCTCAATTTTTAGATCTAATAGATTATTCGAAGGATTTAATTCAATCTGATGACGACCATAAAATTACTTTTTTAGTCGTAGCTCAAGGTATGGACCAAACAGAAGAAAAAGAAATTGCACTTAAAGAAGAAGCTGAGCTTAATAAACAGTTACAAGAAGAATCTGCCAAGAAAGCTCACACTTTAAGAGAGCAATCAAAAAATATTCTCAACTCCATCTACGGAAGATAATTATCTTGACTTTGTTAGTAATTTAATGTATACTTGTAAAGTATTATGAAAAAAGAACCACATTCTCAAAAAGAAATTAATAAAGCTGTAGATGGCTTCACAAAACACCAAAAGAAAACTGGAGGGTCTGTTAAAAGTGATAGTATTTTTAATGGAGTGAATGAAGCTGGCAAAGGAGATTGTCCTCGTAGCATTAGCAATCAATTTAAAGAAAACTATGAAGATATTTTTCCAAACTCGTTTAAACCAAAATGGATGAAAGATTTAGAAAATGAATAATATTATATGTAATTACGATTTAGAGTTTATACACTTTAACAGAGCTTCGCTAGTAAAGCTAATGAAGAACTATTCAGGCTCAGTAGACATATCTTTTACAGATGCCCCAAAAAGAAAAAAAGAAGATTACTTTTTTTCAATGAAAGCTAATGTATCTTGCGAAGAAACAGGGAATTTTTTATTCACAGATACCATTAGGGATTTAATTAATAAAATTCAAGGCTTAGAAATTGGAGGCTCTTTTATTGATAATCTTGGCAGGGGTTACGTAAATTCTTTAGGTGAAAAACAATATACAAAAAAATATAAAAATGAAGATGCACATAGTTAATTTCACAATGAATAAGTTTTGCCCTTTCATTTTAATCGCATTTCTTATGTTTTATGAGTCTAGTTTTTCTTTTTGGAGAGCTTGTGTATGTTTTTGTCTAACGCTTTTCATTAGTCACTTTCATTTTAAAACAGGTTATGCTGTAGCTTATTGCGAACAAAATAATATTACTTTAGATAATTTAGACGATGAGTGATTTAATTTCAAAAATATCATCTTGTTTTTCTCCAAAATATTATATTGTTTACAAAAATAAACAAGGAGAAATTAAAACCTATAAGATAGGTAAGATTGATTTGTATAAATCTTTTGGTAATAAAGATTGTAGTAGAAACAATATGGGCTTTAAAGCTTACTGTTATGCAAGAAAACAAGTTAGATCCTTTCGTCATGACAGAATCATATCTATCACAAAAACATGAGTTTTGAATTTTTTACTTGAAATATGTTTACTTTCGTGTATTATATACTTGTTATATAAAACTTATTATTTAAAAAAACAATCCCTTAACGCAGAATCTTTAAAAGAAAAAAATACATTCTTAGAAGATCAATTAACAAATTTAAAATTAGAATTTAATTCTAGAGAATCTAGCCTCAATAAAAATTTAGAAAATTTACAATCATCTTTTAACAAAGAGCAGGTTTTTTTACAGGAAAGAAAATTAGAATTAAACGAAAAAGAAAAAAAATTACTATCGTATGTAGCTGACCTAGAATCTCGCTTGTTAGAAGAAACCGAAACTAGAAAAAAAGTTTTATCTCAGAAAAAGAGTAGCGAAGTTAGATTAGGAAACATAGCTGAAACCCTTGCTCCATTTTTAGATCAATTTGATTTTGACCCAGAAACTTGTACTTTTTTAGGTAAACCTATAGATTATATATCATTTGGAGAAGAAGAAATAACACTTATTGAAGTCAAAAGCGGTAAAAGTCAATTAAACTCAAGACAAAGACAGATTAGAGATCAAATTAAAAACAACAAAGTATCATGGAAAGAAATAAGGATAAAATAAATAAGGGTCAACAAAATATGATTAATGCTAGTAGGCATGATAACCCAATCGCCCATCTCAATGAAGATGGTTGGAAAGAATTTATGAAGAATCCTGCGGTTCAAAAAAGGGTTCAAGAAATTGGAGATAATGTAATTCTTGACGGAATAAACGATGGTGAAATTTCTACTAATCAAGCAGCTCACATTAAGGAGTTTTTTGATCTAGCTGATAAAGCAAAGAAGAGTGGAAAGCCAATTCCAAAAATATTAAAAAAACTTGGGTTATTTTAATTAAATGAATTTAAAAAGTAGAAAACTCTTAAGCGCTTTTGTTTGTCTCGTAATAGCAAGTGTGTGCTTAATTATCGAAACAGCTACCTTTCAAGAGTGGGCTGATTTTGTAAAATGGATATTTGGTCTTTATGCCGCTGGTAATGTAGGAGAGCATGTAGCCAAAAAGAAAGAAACTTAATTTTATAAACACAAATAATAATATGAAAACTAAAATCGTATCATTACTAATTGCCTTCGGGCTACTTAATGCCGCAAATGCGGGAAATTCTGCTAAGCTTGGCTTAGCATCTGATTACTTCTACAGAGGTGCTCAAAAATCTGAGGAGTCAATTCAAGGCTCTCTTATGTTGAGCGGTTCCGTAGGAAGTCTTAACGCCAGTCTACACGCTTGCTCAAATCAAGCTATCGACTCTGGAAATGACAGTTACCATATGGGTGCAGGTCTAGGCAAGTCTTTTGCTGAAGGTCTTTTCTCCTTATATGGTGGGTTTAACCATTTCGAAGATGTGCCTGGAGAAGCTATTTCTGAGGCTGAAGTTAGACTCTCTTCTAATGTTGCATTCAGCCCATCTCTTACCGTATATAGAGACATTGACGAGTCTCTTTATACTTTTGAGTTGTCTGTTAGTCAATCCCTAGAGACTGATGTTATTGACCTCACTGTTAATGCTTCGATTGGCAACACTGAAGTTACAACCTCTACTGATAGAGATTACTATTCTATCGGAGCTTCGACATCTAAGAGTTTGTCTGATTCTTCAGACCTTTCTCTTGGCGTTGACTATATTGACGCTGACGATATTGATGGCGAGTTTGTATTCGGCTCTGCGCTAACCTTTAAGTTCTAATTAACCCTAATATAAATATGAAAAATACATTAGATTCAATCAAAAATTGGGCCGCTGGGATCACTGGCGTCCTTCTGTCAATCATTGGATTGCTTGTCGTCGCACAAGTAGTCTTCGGGAGCGGTGCTCCAATTAACGTTATTGATAACCTTCAAGCGGTTGTTAACGGATTTGTCGGCGAAGGCGCAAGCCTTGCAGGGGTAATTACCCTACTACTTATCGTTGCTCTTTTTCAAAAGAGTTGTTGCGACAAGAAGTAACAATCTTGTTAGTTTAAAATGAGGGGGAGTTTTTACTCCCCCTTTTTTTTATTTTTATGTGTATAAATTTATGTGACTGATGATTTTTATATATCTGGCCCAAGCGATTATGATGAGCAAACAGATGCATTTAGATTTGATCTAGATGATTTAGTTGATAGGTATTTAGAGGAATTTGATATTAACACCTTAACTATGATTGGAGCGCTACAAGAGAAAGCAAACGAACTAATGAATATGGGCAATATAGAATTTGAAGTAGATGAAGATTTTTTTAACGATTATGACGAAGAAGATGAAATTTAACGAATATTATAAACATTATTTAAGCTTGCATCAAAATAAAACATGCATACTTTTACACTACTTAGGGCAATGGGCAACTATTGGGGTTGTTTATTTAATTATTAAATACAATCTGTGGTTATTAATACCTATTATACCTTTTGTGGTTTACCCATTCGCTTGGAGTGGACATTATTTTTTTGAAAAGAATAAACCTGCAGCTTTTAAAAATCCTTGGCTTGCAAAACTTTCTGACTGGAGAATGTTTTTAGAAATCTCAATAGGTAAAATAAAATTATTCTAACATGAGAACTGCTTTACTATTTTCAGGGCTAACGAGAGGATTAAGCTTTACTTATGAAAATATTAAAAGCAATATTATAGATAATTTTGGAGATTGTGATGTATATTTTTACCTAACAGAAGGCTCAAACTGGAAAGAATTCCAGCAGAGTTTTAAAGCTAATTCAGAAGCTATAAAATTACTCAAAGGAAAAGTTCTTTTTGGGTTAGACGAAACTCCAGACCCTTCACTTGAAAACAACCTAAATGGTATCAAAGATTGGAATAGAAACGGTTATTACAACCAGTGGCTTTCTGTTTTAAAGTGTAAAGACTTTATGGTTTCCAATGTAAATTCATTGCTTTTGTATGACTATGCGATCAGAATAAGACCTGATATAATATTCAAATCCCCTGTTTCTCCAGATATGGTTAACTTAGAAGGGATTACTGTGCCCGACGATCAGGAATTTGGAGGTATAAATGATAGATTTGCTATCGGTTCTCAAAATAACATGGTTAAATATTGTAATTTTTTTAAATCCGATCAATTTTCTGACTCGAATTTAAATTTAAATTCGGAAGGTAGATTACAATCTTATTTAAATTCACTTGATGTTCCAATACATAAAATAAATGCAAAAAATCAAATCGCCAATAGCGACGGTTCTTTTCGGTATTAATAATTTTTTAATAAGTTATGAATATAATAATTTTTGGAGGTTCTGCAGGATCGAATATTGCTGAGGAAATTTTTAAAAATACATTTCGCCAATGTAATATTTTTCTTTGTGAAACTTTCAAAAAGATTGGCGTTAAAGATAAAATTT
>Ga0098043_1000042_pt1 | contig 36353 bp, 50 predicted proteins | sample 9B_taG_FD_92581 | JGI IMG/M metagenome (GOLD analysis project Ga0098043, IMG submission 92581) | Marine viral communities from the Subarctic Pacific Ocean - 9B_ETSP_OMZ_AT15188_CsCl metaG | ecosystem: Environmental > Aquatic > Marine > Oceanic | place: Subarctic Pacific Ocean | collected 2015-01-10 | reverse complement strand
TTAATATGCAAAGTTTGACTTGGATTATTTTCATTAATACCAAGCCCTGCTGATGCTAATATTGCTAACTGTGGAGCATTAGATGTTTTTCCTACTTGTATTACACCATAACCACCTGCACTTCTTGAACTGTCATTGAAAAAATCAAATTCTATTTTGCCTTGAGCTACTCCTGTTTCTGCACTTACTCTAGATGCGTGACCATCTGTTGTGCTTGAACTAACTGCCTTAATCATATAATCATTGCCATTAGCTGTGACTGCACCTGTGGTTGTTACTGCACCTGCAAAAGTAGCATTTCTTGATGCATCAAAACTTAATGCAGTATTCTCCCTTTGCATTAGTTTAAACGTACCAGTTCCTGAACCACCATAAACTAATCCTGCATTGGTATCACCAAATTTTATCATAGTACCAGCAGATGTGGTATTATCAGACTTTACACCAGAATTTGCAAGATATAAACTTGCATCACCATCAAGATAATTAGTATCAGTATTTATAACAGAACTTGCAATCATTCTACCTGCAAACGTAGCATCACCATTATTATCAATTTTAAAATCAGTTGAACCGGTAGTATTTAATCTTATCTCATTCCAACCACTATCACCAATAGTTATATATCCACCTGCTGTACGTTCTAAGATATTGTTGCCTGCTTCATCAGCTAAACCTTTTCCTGCTGTATCAATAACAATATCTACGCTTGATGTAATAGTTGTTCCATTGATAGTACCAGAGTCAATATTGACATTAGTCATAGCGTTTGAGCCAAAGTCTGAAGTATTGTTAATATCTACTGTGCCATTGAATGTTGCTGTTCCACTTGCATTTATCGTTGTAAACGCACCTGTACTTGCTGAGTTACCACCGATAGGTGTTCCATCAATAGTCCCAGAGTCAATGTCTACGTTATCCATGTCAACGCTATTAAAGTTTATAGCAGAACCTTCAATAGTACCATTGACTTGCAAATTTCCTTGCATTTCTACGTTTTTAGCAAATTCAATTCTTTCACTACTATTAGTAGTAGTAAACTTCATATAAAAATTTCCACCCTCTTTAATAGAAAGCGCAGTATCTACATTGTCAGGAATAGATATTTTATTTTTATCATCACCATTAGAATCTGTTAAATTTATATGAAAACCTTGAGTAGCTGATTCTTCTTCTAGGTTAGCTAATCGCAATGTACTTGATGAAGGAAATGAAACTTCAGTTTGTGATATTTGAAATGGACCAGCAGTTCCTTCTCCATCTGTAATATTAGCTAAAGACCCATCTATACCATGAGTATCATCATCTACTCTTAGTAATGATTTATAACTATCTTGTATTTTTTTATCTACTAAACCTGCCATAATTAAATCTCGTTATACACATAATCATTGTGTTCGTTAAATGTTAATGGAGTTTTATTCCATTTTCTAAAATAATATACAATTCTATAATTATATATTCTGTCAAATAGTAATTTTTGTGATAATATCATTTTAAGAACGTAACGTCTGATACATTTGTTGCTCCACCTGTAACAGTAGAATACCATCTATATACTTTAACTGGTATTATTTGTCCAGAAGCAACATTCCTAAATTCTAAAATTGTGCCTGCTCCACTAGCTCCAACACCAACTCTTAATGAACCACCAGTACCTACATAAACTCCATGGTAAGGAGCGCCTGCTAAATCAGAGCTGTCGCTAGCTGATGCAAGTGGTAATCCACCGTCAAATAAAAGAGTTTCTACAGCAGTTTTTATGCTAGCACTATTTTCTTCAGCAACTTCTAGTCTATTGTTAGCATCTACGCTAGCAGTTTCTGAGCCATCTGTTAGCTTAACATTACCTATAGTATTTGTACCTGCTGGTATGCTAGCAACTACATCTACTTGCATTTCACTACCGTCAATCGCATCATCAATTTTTTCTACAGCCGTTTTTATAGCGTTAGAATTAGTTTCTACAACATTTAAGTTATTAGAACCATCTACGTTTGCTATTTCATTACCGTCCGATATTTTTACAGAGCCAATAATATTAGAACCAGCAGGAATTGCGCTAGCTATATCAACATTACCTATATTGTTATCACCAGCAGGCAAGCTAGCAACAACGTCAACTTGCATTTCACTACCTGATATGGCGTTATCTATAAGCTCTACGGCTGTTTTAATAGCATTTGAGTTAGCTTCTGTTACATTTAAATCTCCTGCTGTAGCTTGTACAACTTCTAATCCAGAAGTACCTGTTGTATCTACAGTAATACTTGAACTTCCATCATCTATTGATAGAGTTGTACCACCATCATCTACTGTTATAGAGCCACCACCATCGACAATCGTTGTTGATGTACTTGACAGAACATCTACTTGGAGGTGACCATCGCTATCAACTAATGGTACATAACTTGTACCACTACCAGCTTTATTGGTATTTCCAAAAATTAAAACACTATCATTAGCTTTATCAAGACTGACATCAATCGCAACATCTGAGCCTTCTGTGGTCAGAGTTACGTTATCAATGTCTACTTTGAGGGCATCTTCGGCAGTATTAAGAACCTTATTTATAGCTTCTTTTACTGTATATTTTTGTATAGACATCTACACTATCCTTTTTTTTTACGTCAATAAACTTACCGTGCGATAGATTTCACATGGTCTATTTGACTGTATAATTTATGCATGCTAGCTTGTGCTAGCAAAGTTAAATCTTATTCTTCTTCAACATTCATTAAGCGCTTTGCAGTTTTTAAACCTTCACCCCTACCATAATCTCTTGTAATTTTTGATATAACTGTATATTTAGCCCAAAACTTTTTATCTTTAAATCCTTTTAAATTTTTAAATTGACTTATAAATTCTATCTCTTCTTTTTCCGTCATCCCCTCAGTAAGAACATGTCCTGCTAATCTATAAGCTCTCATGATAGGTTTATCGCTTTGTAATCTTTTATAAAATTTTTCGTTTATTTTTGAAATTTTTAATTCTGAAATTTCTTTGTAATAATTTGCAATAAATTTAAATTCTTCTTCTCCATATCTTTGAATTAAAGTTGTATTTGTCCAATTAATATAATCACTATACAATTCTTTTCTCTTTTTTTCTGTTTTAGCATTTTTGAATCTTATAAAAAATAAATCTACTTGCTCTTTATTTTGCTCTCTAATTAGATTTTTTTGTTTTGTTGCATTTTGTATTTCTTTATTTTCATACCAATCATAAGGTTCTACAGGTTTTATATGTTTATTAACAAGAGTATTAAGACCAGGAATAGCTTTAATTTTATTGCTAACATACTCATCCATATAATCTATTGTTTCTGGGTCTAAATTTTTTCGTAAATCAGAATAATTATTTTGTAAAGTATTCCAAAAAGGATTTCCTTTTGCTACTGTTCTATTTATTGAGTATTGAAGCCTTGCAGGACTCATGTCAATAGGAGCAATATTAGCAATATCTTTTATCCATAATTGCTCTGGCACTTTGCTTCTATTAGTTTCATCTTTAAGAGTAGGAACTATTTGTCCTTTATATATTTTTCTACCATACAAATCAGTATTTGCACCTAAAGCAAGAGCAACATGTACAATAGGTGCTAAACTTGAAAATTCTAAAGGAGAAAGGTTTTGTAAAGTATTTTCTAAAAATTCTGAATTATCAAAATAAAAAGGATTACCATGATATGAACTTTTTAATTTAGCATACGATGTTGAAACGATTTTTTGAATATTATCTTTAGGTATAAAAAGAGAAGTTGGAAATTTTTGACCATTATTATCTATATGTTTATATGATATAGGTATTACAAAATTATTGTACATATCATATGGTTTTATTCTTCTGTATATTTCACGTCCTTCTTCTGAACCATAATAATTTTCTTGAAGAAGATGCTCTATAGCAAATAATTGTGCAGTTTTTTGAGCTAATTGAACTTTGTTATTTTTAAATGCTTTAGCATATCCTCTTGTAGCTTGTATAGAAGTAGCAAAATATGGAATTACAGTATCCATAGACCTTCCGTATGAACCAGCTCTCGAAAAATCTAAATAAGACCTTGATAAAAAAGTAGCATCCTTTGGAGACATTCCGTTTAATAAAGCCCTTCTTCTTACTGCAAGCCTTGTAGTAACTTCTGATGCTTCTCCAGCAACGCCTAAAGTCCATTTTAATGCTTGCGCAACATCTTTTCCTAAAACTTTTAAACCTTTATCAAATCTAACGCTTTTTAAAAATCCAAATTCTCCATTTCTTGTTAACAGAGAAGTTGCTCCTCCCTCATTTATCCAATCACGATAATTTTTAGATGTTCCGTACAAACTTCCACGCACATAATCTGGAAACGATTTTGCAAAATCGTTAAGAAATTGTATTCCTCCAAAAGGCAAAAAATTATTATATAATTTATCTTGTGTTAAAAGTATATATTGAGCATCTCTAACTATATTTGTAACAGCAAATATAGGATTATAACCTGTAGCAGAAGCTTTCAAAACTTTAGTACCTGAAACCCAACCATAAAAACTTTTTTCTAATGGCAAAACTTTAGGGTCTTTTGTTACCCATCCTTCAGCAAAATTTTCTTCTAATGCTAATTTTTTAACAGAAGCATCTGTATCTCTATAAGAAATTTCAACATAACCTTTTTTTAATGGCTTCTTTTTTGTTATTTCATACCCTAATGCAAAATCAGTTCCTTCTGTTTCTTTAATTAAATTACTCAAAGATAAATTTGCATCATTTTTAAATTTTCTATTAACAGCAGAAGTAATTGACATTCTCATTAAACCTTCGCTATCGCTATATAAAGCTCCTTTATCACCTTCTTTTAATTCATAGCCATTATCGTAAGTAATTCTTCTTTTATCTTTTATTAAATACTCTTGCTTACCAGACATTTTATCAATGTATTGTTTTGGTTCATAATCTCTGGCTTTTAAATCGTCTGCTTCTTGCTTTGTTATTAAATTATTATCAAACAAATCATCGACCATTACTCTCATTTCAGCAAAATATAAATTAGCACTTTGTTTAATTTTTGCAAAAGAGTCATCTGACAATGGAGTTATAACTCTAAAATCTTTATCTAAATTTTTAGATGTTAAATATCTACCATCCTGTGCGTAATCATAATTTTTAATTCTTTTTAATTCTGCGTCTATTTCTTTTAATCTTTCTTCATTAGGAGAACTTTTTTTTTCTTCTGTTAAAGAAATTACTTTTTCATCTTGATATCTTTTTAAATCTCTTTCATTTCTTGCAATTATATAATTATCAAGAGCCTGTCTTTCTGTAGGATTTAAATTTCTATATATATCCCTATCTATTTGATTAAGTTTTATGTTAGCTTTTTCATTGTAACCACTAATAAGATTTTTATCTCTTCTTGCTTGATAAGCAAGTTTACCAAGCTCTGGGTCAGAACTTTTTTCAATTTTTTCTAAAAAAGAATCTGTAACAAAAGATATATCAACAAATTTTTTCCCTAATTCATTTTTAAAACTTTTTAATGTCTGAGAATTTTCTGCTTTTCTTGTTGAATTTGCTTCAGCATTACTTACCATAGCTTCAGCTAAATCTTTTTGACTTTTTGTTCTAGCTTTACCAGCATCAATCCAATCTTGAGGTCTTGAAGTTCCCATAATTGTAGTAAGTATTTTACTATCTAAAATTTCTGAACCAACACCGTTATAAACATTTTTTACATAACTAGCAAATTTTTTAGCATCTGGTTTAAATAGTCCAAATCCACCTTGCAAATTACTAACAAAAGCATCTTGTCCTATTATGTCAACATTTTTGGCAATTAAAGTAATAGATTTTTGTCTGCTTTTATTTAGTGATTCTATTTGTAAGGGAGTAGCTTGAATTTCACCTTCTTTAATTCTTAGTAAAGTTTGTTCTACTTCAGCTAAAGACTCAGATACTTTAGCTACTTCTTTTTGTGCAGTTTCAATTTGTCTTTCTTTAAATCCTTGAGATTTAACATTTGTATCTTTAGATAGAAATTGATTTATTTCAACTAAGTCTTTTGCTTTTTTACCAGTTACATTTTCAACAACGGTAGGTATTACTTGAGGATTTTCTTGAAAATGCCTTACCATAGCTTGTGTATTTTTATCATACTGTGCTATTTGTTCAGGAGTTTTGTCTATTAATTTTATAGCATTAGAAGAAATTGTTTGAGCTTTTTTCTTAGCTAAATTTAATGCTCCTTTAGATGCAACGTCTAATGTAATGTATGCTTTCGGATTTAAATACATTGCACTCATTATATACGGAACAGGGCTTTCTGCAAAATTCTTTTTAGCTTGCGCAACTTTTTCTGGTCCTATTCCTTCAATAGAAGCGTAAGGTAGGGGAACTGTTGCTAAAATAGCATCATTAATTATGTATGGAGTTTGTTTCCAACCCATAACTATATCTTCCCATAACTGTTCTCCACCTTTGCCTGAAATTGCAAATTCTCCTAATCTTTGTGCAAAATCTCCTAATCCAACAAAAGTTTCTTGCAAACTAGGTAAAAAATTATCTAAACCTCTTTTTAAACTACCTTCTGGAGCATTTGAACCTACAACTTGTCTATAAGCTTGCGCCCACGGAACTCCTTGTTTTTTTAAATCAGATATAGTTGGAGGAGCTTGTGTTAAATTAAATTCTCTACTTCCAGATTGAGATATTTCATTGATTTTTTTTTCAATTAAAGTAGGATTATTTGGGTTTATTTCATATAAAGGTCTTTCATCATTAACGTGTTTTGTTTTTTGAGGCAAATTATACTCATTTAAAACATTATAAAACTCTCTGCTTTTACCTATATATACTGTATCTTGATTTTCAAATTGTGATATAAAATTATTTACAACACCAGTAGATTCTGATATTGCAAATGGAGAAATTTCTTTTTGAAATCCTTTATAGTCTGTAATTACCTTATCATTATAATCAGTAACAACATTAACATCTCTTGTATTTTGAAGGCTCCCTAGTTCTCTTATCCTTGTTATATCAAATAAATTATTATTTTCTAAATCAGTTTCAAGAATATTTTTACCATCTTGCAATCTCAATGTTTCGTCAATAACTGCTTGCGTGACATCATTTTGTTTTCGTGTAATTGTTTTAGATATATCTTCAGTTTCCCAGTAAGGAGTTAATGCTTTAACATATCTGTCTTTTATTTGATTTTGTTCTTTTGTAATTAATTGATTTGGTAATAATCCCATGCTATATATGCTAGCAAACTTTTCTATATCTCCTTCAGATGTATTATATATATTTTTAATTACATCCATAGTTGCATTATCTCCATCTTTTTTATTAGGAAATTGAGCAGTATATAGTTCTCTATTATCTGGATTAATTTTTTCAGGAAGCTTTGGTCCTCTTACAGCGTTATATTTTTGTGCTAGCTCATTAGTGTGAAAAACATTGCCTATATTATTAGTTTCAGCAGTTTTACCCTTTTCTCCTTTCCATTCTAACTTACCAATTACATCTTTTATAGATGTAAAGTCTGGAGATTTTTCTTCTTTAAAAGAACTTGCCCAATCAACTTTATTTTTTACTTTTTCAACTGCCGAATCTATAAAAGGTTCTTTTTTTAAAAAAGATTTAGACCAATCAACATTACTCATCTAAAACTCTTTTTGGTAAATTAGGATATTGAAATATACTAGAAGATTGAGTATTTAATGTTTGTGTATTAGTAGACTCTGATTGAGTTGTTGCAAGTGAATTTTTTAACGCTTGAATCATTTGCTCAAAAGAATTTTGTTGTTTTGGGTCTTTCATTTCAATTTTATATGCAGTTCTTAAATTACTGGATTCTGGTGTTTGCAAATACTCATACATTAATTCTTGCGCACCTTTTACTGGCATTATTCCATTCATAGGCATGCCTGTCTTGTCTACTATATTAAGATATTTTTTAACCTTTTCTTTTGTTATTCCTGCATTTTCAAAAGTTCCATTATCATACATATTTTGTATATCTTTTTCTGTAAAATATGCTTCTGTTTTTTCAAAATCTGGTTCTTTTTCTGTAGATGAAATAATATTTATATCATTAAATGTATAAGTATTAGATATGCGTGCAGGAACTTTTTTAAAAGCGTAATTTAAAGTAGGAGAACTACCTTTTAATACAGAATTTTCAGCATTTGTAATAGTCTGTTCTTCTTCTTCTTTTGTTAATAGTTCTTTTGTTTCTTGTTCTTTAGCTTTTCTTTCTCTTGTAAATCTTTCTTCTAATCCTTTTAAACTGCTAGTTCTTCGTTCTTCTTCTTCTTTAACAAATTGTTGTACAGATTTATCTGTAATACCAAATTTTTTCATTTGACTTTCAGCTTCAGCATATTGCTCTAATGTATCACGAGCTTTAAACTCTCTTAATATTTCAGAAGGTTTAATTTCTGTAATTTCATTTCTACGTGCTTTTTCATTTTTAACAATATCTTTTATAGCATCAAATCTTTGCTGTTCTGACTCACGTAATGATGAGCTAACTTGACCTGAAGTCTTTTCAATATATTCTGATAATAACTGAGAAGTTGTTGACATTATGAATACCTCGCACTTTGAGCATCTAGCCCTACTATTTGAGCTAATAAACCTTGTCTAGTACTTTCTGCCGAACCAGTAATATTAGCAAATTCTTTTTCTAATCTTAAATCTTCATTTCTTAAAGATAAATCTAGCTTTGAACTAGCTCCTTCTCTTTCTTTATTTAATAATTCCATCGCAGTTCCAGATTGAGCTAAGTCTTGTGTTCCTAATACAAAATCAGATTTTCTTCCTATATCTTCTGACGCATTTAAAAAATTTAAAAATGTATCTTCTTTTTTAACATCAGAACCTTCTAATGCTATTTCTAATTCAATGCCTTCTGCTTGACCTACATCGTTTATAGCAGAACGTAAAAGTTGTTGTTGACTATCTATACCACTTTTCACTCTTCTATTTATATCTCGACCTTTAAAAAACCCAAATATACTAGAACCTACATCAAAAGCTAGCTTACCAGCCGTTAAAATTGGTAATGCTGGATTATATTCTTTTAATCCTGTTTCTGGATTTATAGTACCAGAACCATATTCTTTTACTACTTCTTCAGCATCTAATCCATATTTATCTAATATACTAGCTTCATCTTTACTAACATGAGCTAGCTCTCCATCAACGTATCGTAGCTCTGTATCACCATATCTGCCTTTTGTTTTTAAATGATTATATAAATCTGTCATTTTCTTAACCTTCCAAATATTCCACGTCTTTCTTGTTTTGTACCTAGTATATTATCAACATCAATACCCATTGAGCGATAATTTTGCAATGTCATATCAGTTTGCTGTGTTAACTCTTGAAATGGAGTTGACTCCATTAATTGTTCTCTTTCTCCTCCTATTAAAACTCTACCTAGTTGTTCTTCTGTGCTTTGTATAGTGTCTAAATAAGATTCCATAGTACCACCAAATTTATCGCTAATATCTGTACTAACATCTTTAAATGAATTAGTATTTACATCAAAAAATGTATCCTCACCTATAGACTTAGCTTGTTCTCCTCTTAATACAGCTTCTCCAGCTTGCTCTTGATTAGTTAAAAAAGACATTAAACTACCTTCAAACCCACCTCTTTTTGCAGTTTTAAACTGTTCATTGGTTTTAGCTATGTCAATACCTGCTCCTAATGTAGAGCTTATTGCTCCAGTTATTCCTGCAATTTCTCTTTTTTCTATATCTGCTTCTATCATAGCTCTTCTAGTAAACATATTAGCCATACGACTAGCACCGTATGCTTGACCTCTAAGTTTTCCTAATTTTCTTGCTCTTGTCGACATATTATGTACCCATTGGTGTTAATGTTGTTTGATATAATTGATTACCAACACGGATAAATTGTATCACGTTTGCTCCAACTTTTCTAAAAACAGGAACACCATCTTGCAATTCAGACAAGGTTGGTTGACCTAAATCAACAAACTGTCGTTCTTGACGTTGTGCTATTGATAGTCGTTCTTCTCTATTCTTAGGCATTATCGTGGACTTTTTTCCCTGTAAATTATGGAAATATCACTTAAAATAAAATTACTATCTGTACTACCTGAAAGTTTTACTTGAAATGAGTTTATGTTACGTGCTTCAGAGGACGTGTTGGGTTTTAATTCTAATGTGCTAAAATCTGATTGATTACTTAATTTTGGATATACTATAATATTATCCCAAATAGTAGTATCTCCATTATCTTGAACGCCACTACCTTCATATAATATTAAAAAAGTAGTAGTACCAGTTGCTGTAAAAGTAAAATTAAATTTAGTATCTGATGTCATAGCACTTTGCGAACCTAAAACACCAGAGCCAAGCGAACCAGATGTTCCTACTTGAACTAATCCTTGGTCAGCAGTACCTTTAACAAAATTACCACTAACATTATAAATAACACCAGATTCTGTTGTCATTGTATAAACAGCTTTTGCATTAGATGAACCACCAGAAGTAATTACTAATTGATTAGAACCGTTTACACTAAGAGTAGCTGTACTATCTGCATTCCACCCTACAGTATTACTATCAAAATTTCCATTGTCTACAAGATTTGATGTTAAAAGAACTTTATCTAAACTACTGCCACCATTTACATCAAAAAAAACATCAGGTGTATTTCCACTAGCGCATTTATATGATAAAGATACTTTACGTACATGTTTTTTTGTAGCAGGATTTCCAAAGTCAAAGTCTTTTGTATTTAAAGTTATTGTTTGATTTTGCGAAACATTATCCCATTTTCTTATTAGAGCTGACGTTGTATTGCTAGCACCTTTATCTAAAACTATTAATTCTTGGTCTTTGTCTATTGCAAAGTTTGTAGACACATGGCTAGTTCCTGAATCTCCTTTTGTCCAGCTTCTAGTTGGTATGTGATATAAATACATATCATCAGTAGTGTTTGTTGAGTCCATAACAATAATAACTCTATTTTTTGGAGAATAACCTACTGTAGTTGTACTGTTTACAAATGCTTGCCATGTAGAGTCTTTAATAAGCTTACCGTTACGCTCTTCTAAAAGATTTATAACATTTCTACCGTCGTATAAAAAACATCCATTTTCATTTACCCATGCTACACCAAAATCAGTTTTAGTAACAGCATAAGGACCAGCACAACCTTTACCAATAAATGTATCTTCTAAAAACTCAAACTCCTTTGAAATGTTTATAAGATGCATTTTTTTATTTTTAAACTGCAATATTCTATCTGCATACTCTTGTAATGCTGTAATATCATCTCCATCATTTACCGTTACATCTACAAAGTCAGTAGTAGAAAATTGAGAAAACTTATTAACTCTTGATTTAAGCATTCTGTCGCTATACAATCTTGTTGTGTTTCCATCGTTATACTTAACATTCCCTAAATAAACTTTTCTGTTAGCTACGCAAGATGTTTTATATCTTATACCAGTAGCTAAATTATTGGGAGAAACCCCATTTAATATTTCATAAGTTACATGCGCTAAGTCACTAGGGTTTGTAAACGGACCTATATCTATTAATGAATCAAAAGTTGAAGCACTAATTGTAGCGTCATCTACTGGTTCTTCGAAATCTTGAGAATAGTAAGAGCTAGTGCCAACTTTGTATCCTTTTTCAAAATCTATATCTACTACTAAATGATGTGAATTAGAATATATATTATCTGTTTGATTCCAATATATTCGCATACCTTTATATTGATTACTTATATCTGTATCTAATACACCATGATTACTTTGATGCAATAACCATATTTTAAACGCTAATTGACGATTTGAATCTGTAGTAAAACTACTGTAACTGTACTCTTTTAATTTTGTTTCAGAACCATCTCTTAAAACGTAAGAATAATAAAGTTTAAAATTAGTACTTGTTATATCCCAAGTTCCTGTATGGTCAGCATCTAATCTTACAATAGCATGTTGAGTTGAAGAATTTACTGTTGGGTTTGCTTCAAATTTTACCTCTGCGTTTTGAGATGGAGCAGATAAACTATTTGAATAGTCTGTCCATGCAGTTATGTTTCTTGTTCCGTTAGTAGCTTCAGTATATGGATGATAGCTAGCTTTTATATACTCTCTAATAGTAGGAACATTAGAGTTAGCAAATACAGTATCAGTAGCATATAATCTGCCATCTACATTGTGAAATATTATTTTAGCATTCGAACCTGCACCTAAATCCATAACTCCTGTAAATGCTTGTGAATTATCACTTTGGTCTATTATTTGCATGCCTTGATTTATAGTTGGGCTAGCAACAACTATAACAGGAAATGGTTCTACATTACCAGATTCATCAAAGTCAGTAGAATATGTATGCAAGTTGTAACCTGATATTGTATCAAAATCTGATATTACGCTAGCACTTATAAAAGAAGAAAATGTTCCCATAGTTCTAATTTGACCACGCTCATCAACCATTAAGTTGTTAATATCAGCTACTTCGTCAGGGTCAATATCTCTAGCTAAAGAGTTATTGTTTAAACCTCCATCAAACTTATCTATTTTAAAGACTTTTTTGGGCATTAATTTTCAATCAATACTTGTAAGGATTCTTTGTATTTTGTATCAAATCTTACATACTGGTCTTGATACCAGCTATACTCTCTTACATATCTATCAACTTGTTGTGAATAATTCTGTATATCTGCTGAATAAGTACTTATTTTTTCTTGAACTTTAGCTGAGTAGTTTTGAGTGCTAGCTTTAAAGTTTTCTACTTCTAGTTGATAGTCTTGTATCGAAGCTTCTAGTGTTCTTACAGCATTTTGAATTGAAACATTGGTAGCTTCTCTCATTTTAGCTATGCTAGCTCCTGTAGATTCACGCATTTTAGCTATACTAGCATTTGTTGATGCTTGCATTTTAGAAATACTAGCACCAGTAGATTCTCTCATTTTTGCTACCGAGGCATTTGTTTTACTAGATATGCTAGCTTGTTCTATATCACCATCTATTCTCGCATTTGTTACGTTAGCTTCAGTAGCAAGTCTTGCGTTAAGAAAAGCTTCTTCATGTGCATTTTTTGCATTTTCTATGCTAGCACGCATTGCATTTTGTGCATCTGTTACTTCTGCATTAAATGCAGTTATATAACTTCTAATCTTTTCCATTTGTAACTGTGCTAACTCTGCATCTTCTTCATTTTCAATAAACTCTGCTGTAATATCCCACCATTTGTCGTAATCAATTTGGTCAGCATCAGTATTTACAGTTCCGTCTGTCATTGATAAAAGGGTTTTATCTCCAGCGCTACCCTCTATAGTTGGTGAACTATAGCTTGCACTTGAACTTTCTGAGGATGTAGTAGCACCTGCACTTGAAGTAGTTGCTTGGGTTCTAATTTCACCAGTATATTCATTTTGAGCAGTATCTACTGCATCTTGAGCAACAGCTACTCCATCCACAGCGCTTGCTACATCATTAGTCAATGATGCATTTGAATAAGATATAGATGGTGCGTTTGGTGCATTTGGTGCAGAAATACCACTAAAACTTACACTAGGTGTAGATGGCAAAGAAGTTTTTACTCTTGCCATTAAATACTGAACTGCTTTTGCAGTAGCACCTAATACAATCACATCTTCTATGGAATCTGGTAAATTGTCGCTAGTAAATGTAAATGTTTGATTTGAGTTAGAAGCTGTAGCATTTTTGCTTAATTTAAATGTTGTACTGTTAGTAATTGATTGAACTACGCTTCCAGTTTGCACTCCAGTACCACTTACTGAAAACCCTACCTCAATACTTGAAGTGCTATCCATTGTTACAGTTGCATCTCCATCTGTGGTATCGCATGTAGCATCGCTTACTGTTGTTTGGCTTATATCACTTTGTGTTGCTGTTACAGTAGGAAAATTAACTGTTTCTAATCTTACTGCATTAGGACTAGATGAAGGTTCTGGAAAAACATGTACTTTACTATTTTTTACCGTGAATACAGGAGAGTCAACTGTTCCTGCAAACATACTGTTGGTATCTTTTGCTTTTCTAAAATATGCAGGACTTACTTCTCTGCATTCTACGTACTCTGTATCTGTGCCATGTTCTCTAACTACACTTAACAATTTATGATTTGATATATCTATACCATTGTAAATAAAATCAGAACTTTCTACGGAAAAAAATCCAAGCTTACCAATAGGCATAGCTCTTATAACTTCTGCTGAAGTATCTGTTAAAGCATCACCAAGAAAAGTGTCGTCTCCAACAGAACCTACATAATCTTCTATTCTAGCCTTAAAAGTACTCATTAGTATATAAAATCCTGTAATGGTTGTGGAATAATATCAGGTTTGCCTTCTCTACTATTCCTTGTTTCAATAAATTCTTTTTCAATCTTTTCTGCAATTCCATAATGACCACTACCAACTTGAAGTTGACCGTCTAGCAATAAAAAATGTGCTAGAGTATAATGTATACAAGCAGGTATAAGTTGGTCTTTTAAATCAACACTATCTGTTATAGCATTTTTAGGTAATGGATTAGCATAATAATGAACTTTTAATGTATCTCCTACATCAGGAGTTTTTGTTAAATTAATTTTAATACCTGTCAACGACCAAGTTCCACCACTTGTATAATCAACTTGATAACTTGCTCCTTTTATAGGTATTGAAAATGAATTTGCATCAATAACGTCAATTTTATGCATTACATCATTAACTTCACTACGCTCTCCTGTATCTGGTAAAAATCCAACTACACTAGATATTTTTATTTTATTACTAGACTCTAATCCATGAGAAGTACTTGTTACTACTACAGGATTTGACCTAGTCATAGCTGTTATAGAACCAGTAGTTGCTTCTGTTTCTTTTACAAAGTAACCAATATTTGTAATTAAATCTTCATCTGTTCCTTCTGCATATCTTCTTTCGCTAACAAAAGGTACATTTTTACTATCATTGCTCCCTGTCATAGTAACTTTATAAATACGCATGCTAGCATCTTCATTTGAAAGTTCATATGCATTAGTAGCTGACGTAGTAAAAGTCTGACTACTTACTTTTCTTGATACTCTTGCACCAACTTCTTGAACTTTAGCATCAAAAAACTGTGCTAATAAAGGCTCTGTTACAGGAAAACCTAATGCAGACTTTGTTAATCCTGCTTCTACCATTTCGTATGCTTCTTGATATCTCATTATGCTTTTCTTCTCCTCATACCTTTAACGTGTTTTTGAGATTTAGGTGGATTTTTTTTACTGCCACCCTTACCAGCCCAAAAAACTTTATTAGCCCACCATGCAGGAGATTCTTTACCTCTTGCAATATTTTTAGCATGCCTTGCTTTAAAACTTTTTCTTGCTTCAGGACTGTAGTTATGACCCATTCCTTGCGCACCAAAACGTATTATTTTTACATTTCCTGACTTTGTTCTTACAGCTACTATAGCTTTTTTAGTAGGATGATTTGGTGTTCTTTTAGGTTTATTTAAACCTGTAAGTCTATATTTTTTTAGTTTTTTCTTTTCTGAATCAGTCATAATACACTTTCTTGTTTATTGGGGGACAGATAAACTGCCCCCCCATAAACTGTTTTAGACAAGCTTCATGATTGCATGAGTTTGTTCCTGACGAATCTCAGGACCAGTCTCAACTAACCATTCATCTGTTTGACCATCACTACCATCTTGTACAATGTCTCTGCGAAGCTGGAAATCAGATTCAGCAAGAGTACGTACATCGAAGTTGTTAAAGTCAACAGCTAGAGCATAATCTTCGTAAGCACCTTTCATCATAGGATGAGGTATGAAGTTAAGTCTACCAACAGGTCCCATATATTCTAGGACTCTTACGCCAGCAACTATTTCTTCGCCCATCATTGTATTGATTGAGCTAGCATTACCTGCTCTGACCATAGCAGTAAGTTTTAACATCCATTTGTTAGATGCAAAAACTGTTTTTTCCATTGAACCGTCCATTGTGTCTTGGAAAATGTGTTCTACTACATTGTCAAAGTTATCAAGCGTACCAGAAGAGTTATTTAACTGCAATGATGAATCAACATCAGCATTGTTAGTTTGAATAACACCGTTACTACCACCTACACCAAATCCTGCAAATGTTCTTTTTGGATTAGCAGAACTTGAATCAAGACTGATAGCTCCATTGAAAAGCATTGCATGCTCTACATTTACTTTGATTTGTGCAAGCTTACGAGCTTGTAGTCTTGCTAGTTCTGGACCACCATACTGCTCAGATACCCTTGCAGTACGAGTGATTGTGTAAGGCTCACGGAAGATTTGAGTACAGTTCTTAAGTCTACGTACTTTTTTACGAGTCTCAGAACCTACTGAAGCACCTTCAGCGTAAGCACCTAAACCACCAGCTACCATGAAATAATCAGCATCAGCAAAGTTAACTTCACCAAATCCCATAGGATTATTTCCGTAGTAAGTTGTTGCAGTACCATTATCATAAAATTGACCAGCAGTTGCAACGTAAGTTAGGGTTAATACACCAGAACCATTAGCAGTAATCAAGTCCGTACCATCAGCAGTAGCTTCTACATTATATGCGTCTAAGCTAGCATGTGCATGCGCACCAATGAACTGAACATGTTTATCTGTTGGGCTTGAGATGTTAACATCTTTACCTATTGCTACACAAATTAAATGAGTAACAGCAGTATCTAAAGCACTACCAGAAACTGATGCACTATAAATGCCACCAACTTCAAATGCTTCTACTTGCGATTGCCTTCTTAATTTAACAACAGTATTATCTCCATTGATACCAGCAGTTGCAGTATCAGAGAGGTCAGATGATGTAGTGTCAATTTTGACACTTCTTTTCATAAAGTACTCATCTTCCATCCATTCAAAAATCGGTACAGGAGTTCCAACTGTCCCTGCACGACCAGATATAGATAGCAAAGGTGTTACAGACTCATTGTAATAATAAATCTTTGGACCTAATTCGAGTACTTGCCTTTGTGTGCCGTCTGTGAACTGAGTTGCAGTTCCAGCACCGTATGTATTTGGCATGTTACATACTCCTTTATTTTAGGGTTATTTGCTAAATTGCATTAGCCCCTTCATAAAGTCATCTAATTCTTTTTCTTGAGGTTTTTTAGCAGGAGTAGGCTTGCCTTCAACTGAAGCGCCACTTTGCACCTTTTCCATTTCCAAAACCTTTTTTGAATCATTTGTCTTAACATCTGAAGAGGATTCTGCATTATTATTTTCTTTTTCATTTAGAACCTTCCAGACCTTTACCATATTCGAAGTTGTAACATTTTCAGGGCTTTGCATGAATCCATAAAAAGATTTTATTTCATCATCGCTCATACCTAAAGATTTAAGCTCATTAATTTCAGCTTCTTGCGCTTTTACAGCACTTTCTTTTTGACGTACAGTTTCAAATTGTTGCATAGCTTTTTGAGCGCCTTGTTCAATCAACCACTCATCATATTCTTTTCTCCAAAGATTAGAAGGGGAACCTTGTAAAGATTCTTCCATTAAATCATATTCTTCAGGTTTTTCAGGTGGTCCATTTACTTCTTGCTTTTCAGCTTCATTTTGCAACATTTCAACAATCTTGGGATTGCTTTTTAACCATTCATCAAGTTTGTCAAGCTTTTCATATTTTGAAGATTTATTACGAAGTTCTCCTTCAGCTTTATCTTTTGCGCTTTGCACATTTTTATATGCATCAGCTAGCTTTTGTCGACCTTCTTGACTATCTTCAAATTTATTATCAATTAACCATTTCTTAACTTCTTCAACAGCTTCTTCTTGCTCAGTTATTTCTTCTTCAGAAAGCTGTGCAGTTTCTTCAGTCGTTGGTTCTTCTATCACTTCAGTTTCTTCTGAGCCTGTTACGCCTTCATTAAATTTACTTAATGCGCTCATCAGGTTATCATCTTTAACTATCTGCGTTTCATTTGTCGTGTTTTCAGACATTCGATGCTCCGTTTCCTATTTTTGGTTATCCTATACCCATCTGTTCATCAGAAGGTGTAGGAGCCTGAGGTTGTGAGTTAACCGTATTCGTCAATTCAGCTAAATCAATAGCTGTATCTTGTGTCATTTGTTTTTGTTTCCTCTCTTCATTCTTAGCCGTTGCCCTCAAGTTACTAACTGCTTGTTGTACTGGTTTTGTTGCTTCAGAGATTTCTGCTCTCATCTTTGTATGGAACAGTTCACGCTCTCTAGTCTGCAAATCTCCAGTCATAGCTTGTAGTTGTTTTTGAAGTTGTTGATTTTGCGCTCTAAGTTGTCCAATCTCACTCATACGAGCCATAAGCGCACTTTTATCTACATCTCCTTGTAATCCCATAATAACTTGTGCTTTGTCATATATACCAGCTTGCAATAATTGAATATCTTTTGCAAGGTCTGCTGTAGGACTCTTTGAACGAGTACTACCTATAACTACACGAATATCAACTTCAGCAGTTGTTACATCATACATACGCTCAATAGCAAGTGTATAATCGTTTATTACAGGAACATTAATTTTCATTTCTTTTTCTATTCCAAGAGGATTCATTACTCTAAGAACTCTTTCCTTATCATATACATAAGGAATATATTTTGATACAATCTTACCAACATTAGTAAGCATATCATATACAGGCAAAATCTTCCAGTTCTGTTTCCTTGAAGAAGCTTCATCTAAAATCCTTGCTTCTCCAAATGTCCCAACAGCTCCTGAGGGATTTCCTTGTTGAAATTTGTAAGCACCAAAAACAGTTTCTATATCTGTTTCATATCGTTGTTTTTCTACGTATAACTGACTACTAATAGCAGGTGGAGATAATTCTTTTATCTTTCCTTCTCTTAAAGCAGATGGATTAGCACGTATAATAGCATTTGGTACAAACCATTTTTCTAATTCTTCTGGGTCAATAGCACCATCTTCATAAATTAATTTAAAACTTGCTGTGCTTGTTGCATGTGAAATAAGTAAAGCTTCTGTCCTGTTTAACATTCTTTGTGGAGTTTTTGCATGTCTTACATCTCCAGCAGGATATGGATTTCCATTATGCTCATTACATGCAGGAACAATAGGATAATCTTCTATTGGAAGAACAATATCGTAAATCATTATGTCGCCAACAACAAATGTTTCACGAACTCTTGTTACATATATTTTTTCTTCATCTACTTGATTTTCTTTAACATATACTTTGTATCTTTCTGATTTTTTAAACTCATCATATTCTTCTTTAGTAAATGTTTTTTGTTTACCAGTAAGATTATCTGTTAATAAAACTTGTTCTTCGTTTACTTTAGACCAGCGTATGTATCTTCTAACTTTTGGCTGTCCATCGTCTGTTACGTCTGATTTTCTTATAATATCATCACGATTGTATTTAGAAGTAGCATAATCGTCATCTCTATAATCTTCGTTAGCTTCTTCTATCTCATCAGCATAATCTGGGAACATAACCTTCATTGCAGATTTTGTGCTTGTATCAGATAATATTATTGAGCTAGCATCTCTAAAAAATGGGTCAGTACAATTAGGGTCAACATAAATATTTTCTGGAGCAACTCTTTTAACTTTTATACCACCTCTACCTTGCTCTGCTTGCCAATCAGGATATACATACATATATCCTATTCCTTTGACTGTAAAATCTTTTACTATACTTCTAAAATGCCTATCACCGTCAGAATCATACCATATTTTATCTAAAAGTTTATTGTATACAAAAGCAACTTCTGAATCTGTTTTACCAGTAGGACGTACGTCCCATTCTGGACTGGAACCTGCAACATTAGAAAGCACTTGCTCCACAGCAGGTCTAATTTTATTATTAGCTTCAGGAGGTTGCCCAACAGATACTAGATAATCTTTTTGAGATTGCGTTAATTGTAAACCTAAATAAAATTCTTCATCTTCTGCCATCTGAAACTTGTGTTCTTCGGCTGATGATTGATAATAAATATACTCTTCATTTACGTCGGATGGTTTTAAATCATCAAGACGTATGTTTTTTAGACTTATCATGTTACTATATATTACCTATAAAAATCTATATTATGCAAATATAGTTTTGCCAGTTTCCCAGTCAACACCACGAAAGTTAGAAGTACCTTTATACTCTACTCCATCTTCATCGTATCCATGACGAGGAGCGTATATATCATCTATTGCCCATCGCAATGCATCTAGTGTATCTTTTTTAAAACTACCATGCTCTTTAAAGTTTAGAAGCTCTTGTTCAAGCTCCCAATGATTGTCCATTAAGAACATTGCACCACTTGCAAAATATGGTTGAAGTTGTTTAATCCTATAATATTTACTTTTAATAGCTTTTTTAGGATTAATATTATAAAACTTACCTTTCTTTTTAGATTCACGCATCATATAGTCAGACAACATAACATGACCTGTTTCTTCAATATTAATAAGTTTTGGTTTATAAAATTCTATCATTTCAAATAATTTATCTGCTAGATTCATTGGTGTCATTTGTCCTCTGTGATAGTCAATAACATATATATTATTATCCATATCAACAGCAATCACCATAATAACAGAAAAGTCAGCTTTAACATTTTCACTTGAAGCAGGGTCAACACCCATAAATACATTTACAGGTATATCCCATATCTCATCTTCATTCTCAACAGAAACAATAGAAAACTCGTTATCGTTTTTAAAATGACCACTCCAATAATTTATATCTTCTTTTTTAAATACACGGAAGCTGTCATCCATTGGTATATTTTGATATTCTTGATAAAAATAAGCTACATCTCCCTCAGATACTAACCTGTCTCTTTCCTCTACAAGCCATTTATATGGTCGATAATCTTCCCACAGTACTTTAGGTTTACCATTTTTATCTAAAATTTCTTTACCACTTGCACTAAAAAATCCTGCATCGTTCTCTTGCATAATAGCTTGAAAGAACATGCTGTCCCATCCTTTAATCTTTTTTTTACCTTTTCTGTCGTATGCACGTGGTCCAGCTATACGATTAAGATACGAATCCTCGTCTACAATAGTTCCAATAAATATTAACTTAGAATCTTGTGAACCTGCTACAACTGCCCCATTTAACCAAGACCTAAATTGGTCTCTAAGTGTTTGTGTTGCTGTATTTCTTTCTCCTTCACCATCATCAATAATAGTTAGAGTAGGTCGATAGGCTCCGTACTTTAAACCACGAACCTTTTGACCTGTACCTCTGACTAGTACTTTGCAATAACTATTAGGCAAACCTTCTTCATCAAATCCTGATATAAATTCTTTTTCTTCTTTACCCCATATCCTACCTCTTCTGTCTCCAAAGAAGTATTGCAACTTTTCATTAAACTCTACTTCATTACCAATAGTTTCTAAATAAAACTTAGATTGTTTTTCTGACTCAGATATTAAAAGTACAAACTTTTCTTCTCCAAATAAAATTCTGTGCAATGGGTATATAAGATTGATAAGGGTAGATTTTGCATGACCACGAGGAGCAACAACTGCTAGCTTGTCTCCAGCATTTAATTTTAACAACTTAGCTACAATATCTTTATGAAACTGTGGGGATTTACTACGCACATGGTGATGCATAGGAAGTTCAGGGTCTCCTAATATAAACTTAGCAAAAAAGAATATATCAAGATACATTCTCTTCATTAATGCTTGTCGTTCTTCAACCGTGTATTCTAGTTGCATCTTCCTTGAGTCGTTTAATTCGTAAAATCTCAGCGCTGAGATAGACACAAGCATCAAGTAGTTCCTCTAATGCTTCTTGTGTATATTCTCTTTGGTCATTTACAGGAACATCTTGCTTGTATTTCTTTTGACCTATATCAAGTCTATTTGAAATTAGCTCTTTAATTTCTTGATTGACACCTTTTTTTTCTTTTTTTTCCATTTTCTTACTTTCCCTAATGTAGTTTTTAGACGAGAACTACCATCTGTGAACTTTGCTTGCCCTGTAGAGTACAGCTTACGCATCTCCAGCTCCTGTTATATATTTTTCATAATAATCTAAACGTGATTGCAAATCGTCATTCTCTTCTAATATACTTAAAATAAACTCATTAAGCTTTGGTTCCACTAATAAATCTTTTCCATCTAAATTTATTACACCAGCTTTAGAGTCATCAATCTCAACTGATATCATCAACTTGGGTATCTTGCGCTTCAAGTACACCATCAATTCCTTTGTTCTTAACAATATGCATCAACTTACCGATATCTTTATCAGAAAGTTCTTTACGTGCTTCTGCTAATAGCTTCTTATCACCATCTGAAATCATGATAATGTTTTGCGTCTTTTCTTCTTTTTCTTTCTTAGAATGACCCAGCAAATCAGACACACGATTTAAGGCATTTAGTTTAGCTACACCAGAGCCTGAATCTACAAGGTCTTTGTATTGTCTGGCAACCCAATCATCATCCATACCATGTTCTAATAAGGTTTCTCTTATGTTCATGTTAATCCTATCAACGATATGTTTTTTGCGTAAAATTCTAAGACCTCTTTTAAGTGATTGTTTTGGATTGTTGTCGCTGAAAGCGTATGTATATGCATCAACGATGGATTCTGTATTGAACTTACCGTTCTTGTCCAGTTTTCCATTTTTGGAAATATAGTCTGCGAACTGTTTTTGAAGTGTTGTAGCTGGTACATCTCTGACATACTGCTTGTTGAGGTCATCTTCTCCTCCCCAATCTTTTTGTCTGAGTGCATAGATTTTTTTTCGGTAGGTTGGTGTCTCTCCATAACCTGTGCGTATAAAAGTAATCGGTTTGCGCTTCCCAGTAAAAACCCTTTTACGCCTTCCAATAACTTTAATAACCTTACTATCATGAGTCCGTATCCAATCACCAATCTTTGCATTACGCCAGTTTTCGACTGTTTCAATTCCAACAGCTTTAATCTCATCGAGTTCATACTGTTCAAACTCCTTTCCTTTACAGGTTACTATCACTTAAAATGGTAACTTTTCTTCTTTTTCCTCTATCTTGTAGCTGACATATTCCATGCCCTTTGCTGACTGCTTCTTCCAACCTGCTACATTGTATACAATACCATTAATTTTAAAAGAGCCTGTAAAGTCTGGTTGGTTTTCTTTTTTCTTACCAGCATTAGTAAATATTGAGCCTGTCATGTCTTTTTGTTCATACGCCATAATAATTCCTTTTTTTCTGTTTAGGTGGTATAAACCTAAGGTTTATAAACCTTAAATACAAACCTTATATTAATAAATCTAATATAGTCCTAACTAAACCTTAGGTTTACATGCAGTCGCAATAGCAGTGCTATGCGATGGCAATAGGGTCGCTATGCGAATGCTATACCTTTGTAGAAAATGGGGTAAAAAATTTATGGAGGGTACATATATATACGGCGTCCCCGTCGATAACGGTTTCACATTACTAATATGCGTTGACCTGACTTTTTTTCTGTGCATAGAACAGCTCATAACGCTCAAGCTAGCTCAATAATAAATAAACGCTTGGAATCGCTAAAACTTCACCCTTAATATATATCAGCCGAAAAACACGGCAAATTAACACTTAATAAAACAAAGGAAAAACACATGTTAAACACTATAACAATCAATGACAGCCAATCAGTAATAAATGACAAGCTAGCACAAGACGAACGTAACGCAATACTACTAGACTTTGAATCTGACTTTGGTTTCAGTTTAACCGACTTACCTAGTCTTGACCTACCGTTGGCTACGTACTGCGAGCAGTTACCTATAGACTATGAAAGACAAGAGGCTCTTTGTTGGCTAGAACTGTCGAAAGAAAATCCACATTGGGACTGTGAGACAGACTCTTACGACCGTTTTCTTATCTAGTTAAAAGCTAGCTCTATAAAAAAACCTCAGGCTTAATCGCTTGAGGTTTTTTTTTACCCTTAAGCGATAACCCATCGCAAATTATAACCTGAATATATTAAATAAAGCTCAAAACGTACTGAATTTAGCCGTTTTATAGTACAAGGTAAGCCTTGCTACCCCTACGACGTAAAACATCCATTTAACCCTATTTTTAAGCGTTAAACAATACACAGGGACAAAAGCCCCTATTTAACCCCCTTACGCATAGAATACCGTTTTAACGTCTACAGCTACGAGGTCGACGACGACAGCTAGTATTTAGGTTTATGGATTAAGTTACCTATGAGTAAACCTTTTATAAGTTTTATATATAGTATGAACGTAAGTGAATACTATATTAAAACTAAATAAAAGGGAACTCATGGTAACAATCCAAAACCAAATAACTAAGAGAGACGGAAAAAAAATCTTGGTCAAGGCTACAAAGGACGACGGCTTCGCCGTAAATATCATTAACAAATTTAACTCTACGAGTTCAGCTTCGAAGTTCACAAGTTCGATTAATCGAAAGCAAAGATTACAAGGCAAGCGTTATTACATAGCTTCAGCTATGCTGGTAAAAGCTAGCAAAGAGAACGAAGCCAATTTAACCGACAAGCTAAAACAGAAATTTAACGGAGGTATTTAAATGCCAAGAAATTATTACGGCAAAGATAAAGTTATTTCAAGATTTAGATTAGGCACTACAATCGACGAATTAAATGATTTGCTTAATAAATCTGTAAAAGTATTATCGAAAGCTAAAACTATCGGTATTAAAAATAGAGAATTTATATTCAATGAAATAGACGAATTGTTGTGGCTTATTGAATATAAAAGAGAGGATATGGAATGAGAAAAAACACACAGCATACAATCAGCTTAATGATTGACATGGTATTATTTGTAGCATTGTTTATGCTAGCAAGTAGTTTAATCGGTTTATCAATATACTTGGTAAGCATATTAATTAATTTATTTTAAGGAGACAGTTTAAATGATAATAGACAGTACATCATCACAAGGCAACGCTTTCTTTATCCTCGGTAAAGTAAAGCAAGTTATGAAAGAGCAAGGGCAAGATAAAGAAGTCATAGACAAAGCTTTAAATGACATGAAAAGCAAAGACTATGAATATCTATGCGAACGAGCAAGCCATCACACTTATAAAGTAATCGAGGTTATTTAATGAAAAAAGATTATACAGAAATATTTTTGAAATGGTTTATAATCATATCAATATTATGCATTTATCATTTAATCGTAGGTGCATTAGCAATTCATTTATTTAATTAAAACAAGGAACTAATATGTCATTAGAAAAAATCAAATCAAAATCACATGGATTTGTAAATCCAAACACAAATAAAATGGTCAATAATCACCACGTTATTAGCTTAGAAAATGACAAGGGTGAATCTTTAACAAGATTTTACAGTTACGGTGCTTGTGTTGTACAACTAATCGATTCAAAAATAGAACTTGATAAATACTTTTACAATTACTCACGTACAACTAGCAAGTACAGGAACATGTTTTTAGACCTAGACAGTAAACAAATAACCAAGAAAATAGCTAGTGGTGAAATCGAGCTAGCAAATCTAAATTAATTATTAGTGTATGTAACAAAGTGAATACACTATTAATTAATAATAACAAACCGAATTGGAGGACAATTTGAAAGACCGAAATTACTTTGAAAGTTTAACGACGGCTGAACTAAAGCAAAAAGCGATTCAGAAATGCAAAGATAATGGACAGAAATCATCGTGGGTACAAACGGTAAGCAACGAGAATCGTATTAGATTTTTGCTTGGTAACGACAAGCCAAATGATGATTCATTACCGACTAGCTTACCGAAAATGCAGGAACACAACGCTACAACTAGCACCGAGACTACTAGCAAGACAGTTGCACAGCCTAAGGCAGGTAGCATGGAATCGATGATAGTTGACGCTGTAGCCGACAAGATAAAGAGCGAGGTTACCGATGATGTTATGGAACTAGCCGTCGGATTAGAATCACATGTAACAGAAATGATTGAGAAAGCCGAAGAAATGGTGAAGCCTGTCAATATTCAAATAAAAGACAAGCCGACCATTACCATTACCGAGGATATGGTACATCCTAAATTCTCGGAAGTGTTTGAGGCTTTATACTACAAGCAGTTGGTTTGTATGGTTGGTCCAGCAGGCACAGGAAAAAGCACGCTTGCCAGACAAGTCTGGGATAAGCTAGCACCGACTATTGATATGACAGAAAATGATTTCCAATACATAGGATGTTCAGCAGGGTTGTCTGAAGCTCAACTATTAGGTAAGATGGACGCACATGGTAAATACCATACAGGACTTGCCGTCGACAAGTTTGAGAATGGTGGTATCAATGTTTGGGACGAAGCCGACGCTATGGATGGTAATGCAGGGCTTATTAGAAATGCTATGCTTGATGGACAAGGTTACATAGCTGTACCGAACAGAACACAGAATCCACTTGCATGGAAGCATGACAACTATTACGACGCTAGCATCATGAATACCTTTGGTGATGGACAAGACTTTGCATACTCAGGACGTGGACAGCAAGATTCGGCAACTCTTGACAGACTTGGTGACGTAACCATATTTATCGATTATGACAAAGGCTTAGAGAAAAAGCTAGCGAATGATGATAAGTGGGCAAAAATGCTATGGGAATTGAGACGACGCATGAATAACGAACATATTCATGAACGTATCATAAGCTCACGTAGGTTCCACGACGCTAATGTATGGAATCAAGCAGGCAAGTCAACCAAGTGGTACTTGGAACGAATTACTACTTCATGGACAGTAGAAGAATTAGACAAAATCAACTTTAGAGGATTAGTTAATGAGTACAGATAGATTTGGAATTATAAGTTTCGACTCAGTTAAACACTTGCAATCAGAAATTGTAAAGAATAATTGGGAACTAGCTCGTGAAAATGGTGATTCATGGACGTGGGGCAAGCATTTCACAGAAAAAGACGAACACTTGCAAGCACTCAATCATGGACGTACTACGTCAACACTACTCACGCAGTATAAAAAAGTACGCTCGTTACTTGAACGTAAGATACAAGTTTCCAAGTTTCAAGGCTTGGGTCTTTCATGCAAACGTAAGCGTAGATATATGGATGATGGAGACGAAGTAGATATTGACAGGTTTCTAGCAAACTCTGATAATGCATGGGTAACTACCAAGCGTAACAGAAAAACCAAGAATATCCGAATCGGTATTAACTTTGGATTATCAGCAGGAAACAATGAAGCTAGCTTTGGTAGGCTGGTAGGTGCTGGTGCGTATATATCAGATGTGCTTACCAAGATGGGTTATGCTACCGAAATAATAGGAATATGCTACACTTCATGTCCATCTACCCCTAAAAAATATGATAAGACATGCACGATGATTACATTCAAGGGCAGTAATGAAAGGCTTGACGTACAGCGCATATTATCTATGGGTCTCACAGGCTTGCTTAGACATGAAATATTCAAGGTACATCACTCGTATTTTGGATATATGGGTAGCATGGGTATGCAAGCAACTGTAACGGATGAACACAAGCAGGAACTCAAGCTAGATTACATCATAGAACAAGCGATTATAAAAGATGACACAAAATTACAAGACAGTTTTGAAAAAGCATTGCATGACATAGTAGAAAAACGTGATGCTAAAACATGGGAATGGGTATAGATTTTATTTAGTAATGTAATGATAAATAAAATATATATCCCCCTCAAACCAAAGGAGCGACATTGAAAGACAAAATAACACAAGAAGATTATTGCAATGATATGGCAGTATGTTTTTCTTTATTTACGAACATACTAAACTTCTTCCTAGAAAACATTACCGATAAAATAGAGGATAATGAAAAACGCAGGATGCTATCAGAGGTAATAGGTAGCATGCATCACATGTGGACAGAAAAATCTGTTATGGGTAAAGATGCTAGCAATGGAAGTAAAGTAGCACAGCATAGTATTGATGAAATGTTTCAAGAAATAGCAAAAGATTGTGAGCTTATTACAAATAAGCAAATAATACGATTTGAGCATAAAAATACAGATGATGGACACACAACGACTGTTATGATTGGAACACCTAAAGATAAAGACGACAACATACCAACACACATAAATAATGACTTAGGAGCAACAGCATGAGCAAAAACAAACAAGGATATGAAAAGGTTCTATCCGAAAAAATAGAGAACCTTACTAATCAAGTAAATGAACTAGCTAGCAATGAAAAAACGATAGTTAGCACACTTAAATCACATGGAGATGCTTTGATTGATATGTCAAAAAGCATAGAGCGTGTAGCTAAGTCTGTGCAAGAATTGTTAGAAGTTGTTAATATTATTTACAAATCAAAATAGGAGAAAAGTGATGACCGAGAAAATCAAACCACTAACACAAATACAAAAAAAGTACCTCAAAGAACGAGTCGATGATATAGTCAATTCTTTTAACAGGCAAATGGAAAGAGCAGATGACGATATAAAACCACCTTTAATTGAAGAAAATAAGACTCTGTTTAAAGCTCTTAAAACAGGCGACCTCGATTGGATTCATGACACACATATTGTTAGCATGATAAAAACCAAAGTCAATCAAGGGGATTTTAGTACGTATTACTCTAATAGAATAGGTACTGTAGAGCTGTCATTGATAGATTTGATTGTAGGTGTAGATGATTTTGCTAGAAAACGAAAGGAGATAGCAAGCGCACAAGAAAAAGCTAAGCGTGAGATAAAAAATCAATATCGCTTGAAAGCAGAAACTCTTACAGATAAAGCTATTTTAGAAGGTACAGACATATCAGAGCAAATTGATATATTTAGAATAGAATGCAACAAAGCTGTTGAGCAGTTTGTTCAAGAATGGAAGCACGTAGATACTTGGGAAAAAGAAGGTAACGAGATAAATATGGCTGATGCTAGCGAAATAATGTCCTAGAAATCAAAGAGGGTGGGGGTGCTAGCGAAAGCACCCCCTTTTTGTTCAACCGAGAAAGTAAGAGGAATGTGAACAATATTAGACTCTGTAAATTATGTTGCATATTTGATGGTTGCAATATATTTTATATAAAAAAAACTAGGATTATATCTATGAAGTTAAGTAAATTAAATAAATATGAACAATTCTCAATACCAAGTATTAAGAAAAATGGAGTTGTTTTAGAGCATGGATTAGGTAGTACTCACGTTATGTATTATGATTGTGAAAAAGAAGATAAGATGGGTAATATAACAGGTTATGCTAACATTAAAACAAGAATATCTTTAGATACAGAGGTAATTAGACATGGAAAAATTGACAATAGTATTCGACAAAAAACCGAAAAGTCTTAGTAATAAAAAAACTATTATATCATTTCTTGAAAGACATGGTATAGATTATAATTTTAAAACAGTATCTTCTCATGATGATACAGTAAAGTGCAATAAGTGTGGTACAGTCGATTATGAAAATTCTGATTGTGATGAATGTATTAAAAATACAGTAGGGGAAGTATATTATATGTAAGTTTATGGCAAGCGTTATTTTTTTTATATAACATGTCCTCCTTTGTTAAGTGTAGTTACCTTAATAATGTTTGCCATAAAAATTTCAACCAAAAGAGAAAGGAGTATCTATGCCTGTAAATATACAAGGTAAAGAATACGCAACAGTAAATGAAAGAGTAGCAGAGGCTCATGAAAAGTGGGAAGGCAATCTTTCCATAAGAACACGAGTACTCGAATCAATAGACGGATTCGTAAGAGTAAAAGCTACTATCAAACACACTAATGATGCAGGAACTCATGTATTTGTAGGTCATGCAGAAGAGCAAATAGGTTCGTCGTTCATTAACAAAACTAGCGCACTTGAGAATGCAGAGACAAGTGCAGTCGGACGTGCATTGGCTTTTGCAGGATTCTCAACGGATGCTAGCATAGCGTCAGCAGATGAAGTTGCTAACGCAATGATAAGTCAAAATAACACCCCTTCCACAGCTCCAAGCAACAGCACAACTCAAGCTAAAGAGAACTTAGAATTTGACGCTTCTGAACTTGATGGTATTGATTGGAATGTTGAAAGAGAGAATGAAATTACCTTTGGTAAATACAAAGGAACTGCTTGGAAAGACATCAATGATGGGTATTTATCTTGGTTAGCAGGCAAGAAAGATGGCAAGAACGCACATTTAGCTGACTTAGAGCAAACCTTTAGGATAGTTATTGAGGCATCTCAAGAATCTAAAGAAAAGGTTAAAGAAGAGCCTAAAGGTGAGGTAAAACCTATATCTGAAATGACTAAAACTTTTGAAGAGGAGTTGTTTGATTGATGAGTAGACTTAAAAAAGCTGAGAAAAAATACGGAACTCAAATGAATTCTGTTCCAAAATTTTCACACACTAGACAAGCAAGTCAAGATGCTATATTTGGTGGTAATGGAAAGGTGGTGGGTGTCATTATTGATGACACCTTCCACAAGCGTGTATATGCTAGCAAGCATTTCTTACGCAAACCACCTGCGATAGCATTTGATAAATCTAGCATAGAAGAAGCTGTTAAAAAAGGTGCAAACAAAATCATGATACATGACAAGGAATCTAAAAAAAGATATCAAACTAGCATGTCTGATTTTAACGAAGGTTCTTTTGAGTTTGACAGAGGGTTTGGAAAGCAAGTAGGTTTAAGTATAGATAAATGGTCTATTCTTGACCCAAATCAAATAAAACTATTTAACAGCTAACATAAATTAGGGTAAGAGTCTTAATTGAATTAATTTAAATCGTGGGTCAGAGGAGTGGCTTGCATTTAAATTAGTGATATTGGGGTGGCGCTCTTACCCTAAAATAAAAGGGATATTATGGGAAGAAAACAAAAGCAAAAAGGCAATAGGATAGAACGTAAAATTGTTGCTATCTTACAAGAAAATGGATTTAAAGATTCTAAAAGAACATGGGGAAGTAGTGGCAGGAGTATGGGGCTAGACGATGAGGTTGATATTGTTATGCAAGATGGTTTGTACTTACAGGTAAAAGGAAGAAGAAAGCTAGCAAATTACATAAGACCAAAAGAAACTGTGATAGATTCACAAATACTTGTAGAAGATAGAATGGAACCTTTAGCAGTAATATCTTTTAATCAATATATGGAGTATGTTAAATTAAGAAATGAAAAAGAAAGAACTTGAAGAAAGAGTTGAGCAGTTAGAAATTAAGCTAGCTCAAGCAAATGAAGTAGTTCAATTTGTATTAAACGTAGTACAACTATGGAGAAATAAAAAAATTGGAAACTTAAGAGGCATAAATACAATTAGTAAAGTATTCGTAGAGAAAGAAAAGGAATCAAAATGAAAATACATTTAGACCCAACTATAATGCAATCAAAAACAGTTAGTAAATTAATTGAAATAATAGAAGATTTGTCAATAGAAACTAAAAGACTTTCGAGAAGTAATGCAAAAGGTAGTGAATCTACTAATCTATTAATTAAAAAAGCTGATTATGTTATTCATGCTAGAGAAAAAGAAATAGCACGAGTACACAATCTTAAAAGAAGAGGCTCTTTAAACAACTTTTATGCAAATGATATTTAATGGTAAAAAAATAAAAGAGGGTGATTTAGTAACTTATGTTACAGGTCATAATATGAAAGGTTCTTTAGATTACGAATTTGGTAAAGTTAAAAGTTTTTCAAAGAGTGGTGTAATATTTATAGAGACTTTAAAAAACAAGAGGTTAACAGCAATTAGACAAGAGGAGTTAGTGAATGTTAAAGGAAAAGAAAGAGAATAAATCCCCAGCGTTTCAATTCTACGCACGTGATTTTTTAACTGATATAAACGTACAGCTTATGAGCATGGAAGAGAGAGGTATTTACATTACCTTGCTAGCTTTTTCATGGCTTGAAAACGGTGTACCAAATGACATGTCTGTTTTAAGTCGCTTGTGTGGTAATCCATCTAAGTTTGAAGAGTCAATGATAAGTGTAATGAATTGTTTCTATGAATTAGATGGAAGATTATACAACAAAAGAATGGAATCGATTAGACTTGAGCAAAAAGAAAAACGTGTAAAAGCGAGTGAGGCAGGCAAAAAAGGTGCGAAGATAAGATGGCAATCGGATAGCAAGGCTATAGCAACCCCAATGCCATCGCATAACTCTGCTACTGCAACTGCTACTTCAACTACAACTGCATCTACTACTACTAAAATTCCATACGACAAAGTCGTTGCAGAGTATAATGGTATTTTAAGTGATAGTTTACACAGGGTTCAAAAGTTAAATAGCTCAAGAAGAAGTTTAATTAAGCGTATGTGGAACGATAATCCTAAACTTGAGTACTTTATAGCATATTATAAAAAAGTAAAGCAGACACCATTTTTATTAGGAGATAATAATAACGGATGGACTGCTGACTTTGACTTTTTACATAAAGAAAAAACGGTAATTAAAATTGAAGAAGGTGCATATAAACGCAAAGAAAAAGATACTAGCACGTATTTTAAACCGAAAGAGTATATATTTACTTGCGCTGAACATAGAGATGTAAAGCGTAAAGGAGAAAGAAATCTATATGTTTCTTGTCCTAAATGTGGTCAGCGTTTAGTTGATGAAGATAAATTAGTAATGGATGATTTTACAAAAAAGGTAATGTAGGTATAGGTACTGCTTTACCTGCAATGTTAAGCTAGCATGTCTGGGTCAACAGCTTCGATAAACTTTCCCACCGTTCCTTTACCACCTGCGTTATAATACTTTACCCAATACTCAGCTTGACCTTCTAAGTCGCTAGCTTTAGGAAGTCTTTTAGGAACCCTTCTATATACTAGCCTTGCCATACATACAGCAAAAGCTATGTTTGTAGTTAATAGCTCTGTGCATTCTTCTTTTGTAGGTATTATTTCTTTGTATTTATTATCAAGATTGCAAGCATCTATAACGTCATACCACATTGGCTTTCTATATCTAAGATAGTTTTCAAATATATCAAAAGCTGTATCGCTTTCAACTTGCCAAAAAGAACGAGCTATCTTGCTAGGATATTGCATAATCGCTCTGTAACCAGACTCTACCAGACCTGTGTTAAATATTAATGAGCTAGCATCATCAGAATACATACTTATTCTGTGAAGCGTAGTATCAATAATTTCTTCTACGTCTCTATAAAGATTCTTTAAGTAACTTTTTCTTTTTTTTGAGTTCACGTTTATACCTTTTTATAGCTTTAGTTTTTTTTCTTTTTTCTTGCTTACGTAGTTTAGCTTCTCTATTTGGCATTTGCTAGCTTTTTTTGCTTCTCTTCCAAAGTAGGTAATCTCTACCTTCGTAAGGTTCAAATATAGTTGTAACTAATCTAGGGTCATCGTCATCGTATTGAGGGTCTATAATAGTTACAGGACATTTAAATATGTTTTGGTCAGGTAATCCTTTCTCTTCTGCATATCTATCCATTTCTTTATAGCTAGCAATCCGTAAAGCATGTGATATCAAACCACTTGCAGGGTCTTTTAGCACTTGATATCCACTTACGTGCGTATGTCCTGCTGTAAGTACATGGTCTCTCCAACCCATTTGTATAGCTTTCGAAATACCATGAGCTGTATTCCACATTGAATGACCTGCAAAAGTGTGTCTAGCATTAATCCTAACTTGTTTTTTGTTAGGAAATATAAGGTTCATTCTTACACCATTGTTGTTAAACAGACCTGTGCTTTGACTTACTATCCATTCTAAAGGGTCGCCTGCACCACTCCATGCATCGTGATTACCACCAACTAAATACAACCAATCAACTTTAGTTATAAAATGCTCAGTCAATCTCCACGATTCTTTAGCTGAAGTAGATTGCTCTCCATATAATCGTGCTAGCCTACCAATCCAGTTGTTTTGATTATCACCTATATTACCACCAAACATACCTTCAGTATTTTGAACTAAATCGGCGTGTGCTAGCAATTCTGCTATGTTTGTTCCATCATCGTCAATATGAGGGTCGCCAAAATGAGCTATGCCTATTGGTCCATCGAGGTTAATCTTGACGTTTATTAAGTGTTGTTTGTTTTTAGCTTTGTTTTTAAGGGCAAACTTTTTAATTCTATTTTCAATTAAGTCGCCTATAGGCTCATTACCTGTTGGATAATCTTCTACAGTAAAATCATCGGTAAGAGTTTCTTGCTTTACAATAGCTTTCCATTTCCTTATAGTTCTAGGATGAACTCCCATAACTTCGGAGGCATATCTGTTATTGTACTTTTTAGCTAGCTCAGCACCCTTTTTATAATCTTTCATGCCAAACTTACTGTTGGATTTTCTCATGGTCGCTCCTATGAGATGCAATAATTACGCACACTTACGCATGCTAATTATTTACTTTTTATCTAGGACTTTGCCTAATACTTCCTCAAACACGCTGTAAACAGCGTTAATGATTTTAGCTTCAGTCTTTTCATTTATAAAAGGAATGTCAACATGCTTGTTTAACTCTTTTATAATTTCTTCTTTGTTATCATTATTGAATAAATATTCTTTTATTAAACTACCTAACATTATATATCCTTATTTTACTTTTTGATATTCTTTATATTTAATTAACAGCGTAAATATACCAATAAATACACCTACAATCATACCAATAAATTGAACTACAGGGGAAAGTCTTTCTATTAATGGAAACATAGAGCCTCCTACGCTTGAAAATACACCTAAAATAGGGTATTTAGATAATAATTGTTCCATTTTATGCATTTCTCACTTTTTTAGCTACTTTTTTAGAGTATTTTGCTTTGAATTTACCTTTTTTGCTAGCTTGTCGTTTGCGTTTATTAGTAGATGCTTTTTCAGATTTAGATAAACTTTTTCTAACTGACTCAGGTAAATACCTTCCACGTTTAGATTTTGATTTTTTTTCATCACCTTTAGTTACGTAGCCCCATTTTTGTTTTGTCCATTTTTTTAGACTTTTTTGACTTTTAGCTAAAGTCATTTTTGTTTATAGCCTCCACCTTTTGATTTGTATGTACGAGCTAGCAACTGGGCTTTTCTAGCAGACCATTTTCCAGCAGGACCACCTTTAGAACCAGCCAATATTCTACGAAACAAGTTAGCACGCATTGTAGGTTTAGTATAATTGCCTGCTTTGTTTACTGTAGATTTTTTTTTAGTAGGCATAGCTGATTGTCTTTTTCTTTTTCTTTTTACTGTTAGAAGTAGATTTTGGTTTAGGTGCTGTTGATTTTTTCTTTTTCATTTTCATTCTTTAGCCTTTGCCTTTCTTTTTTGCTTTGAACCTCTACCATTTCCTAGTTTAGCTTCAATGTAATTTAATTGGTCAGTAACTTCATCGTTAAGTTCTTGAAATTTATCTACCATATCGTTTTTAGCATCTATTAATTTAATTATAATAGCTTGTAAATCGTCTATTTTTTTATTTAATTCACCTGTCATCCACTTAAACGTAAACCACAATATACCAGCACAAAGTCCAGCAAATCCAAGTTCTGTCCAATTTTCAATCATTACTTACCAACTGCTTTTTTTGCTTTATTATGTGATTGCTTAAAAGTTTTACCTTTTCTCATTTCAGAAGCCATCATTGACAAGTGTTTTTTAGTGTGATGAACTTTGTGTTTCTGCATTTGTTTTTTCTGCATTGCACTTAATCCATTAAGGTTTACATTTTTAAGATTCTTTGCCATACTACCAAGGCCTTCCTGTTGCTCTTGTTGGTGTTTCCTGCTCTGCAATTTGTGCGTCTAAACTTGCTTCAATATCTGCAAGCCTATCTGCACCTATTTTAGCTTCTACCCATTTTTTTACATCATCTTCTTTAATGTCGGCATAAGCTGTAAAGTTATCAGTATCTGGTGCATCTAAACCTACTGTGCCAATGTTTGATGCAGAGTAAGTTTTAGCATCATCGCCTTCGCCTACTGTTTTATTTTTAATAAACGAATAGTGAACTGTCTTACAAACGTCAGATAATCCATCTTCGCTTATTGCTCTATCAATAGTGTTAATTTTAGTTTCCACTTTTTTCTTCTTTCTCTTCAGTCAAAGCATTTTTAAGGGCTTCAATAAAAGATTGCCTTCCAAATTGCAACTGCTGAAGATTAAATGTTGTTGTATCAATTTTTCTGTTTAGGTCTGCAATATGATTAACCATAACTTTTTGGTCATCAGTCATTGAGTCAATATCATACTCTTTTCCATCAAGGTTTAACATTGGGGCATTTTCTTTTTTATTTTCTTTATTAGCCATTTTATTTCCTTATCTTCTTTTTAATCCTAATTTTTCCATTAGGGTTTTGTTTTCTTCTTCAAGTTTCTGTATATGTTGCGATTCCATTCCTTCAACGCTAGCACTTAACACAGTAACTTTATTTTGTAAATCTTCAATTTTTCTTTGATGCTCTGCAAATTGCATTTGAGCTTGATACCAAGAGCCAGTAACCACCATAATTAAGAAACCTACTTTTATTAAC
>Ga0098043_1000041_pt1 | contig 36469 bp, 43 predicted proteins | sample 9B_taG_FD_92581 | JGI IMG/M metagenome (GOLD analysis project Ga0098043, IMG submission 92581) | Marine viral communities from the Subarctic Pacific Ocean - 9B_ETSP_OMZ_AT15188_CsCl metaG | ecosystem: Environmental > Aquatic > Marine > Oceanic | place: Subarctic Pacific Ocean | collected 2015-01-10 | reverse complement strand
TTCTTAGGTGATCTTGCTGTTTCAGGTAAAAAAGGATTAGCTGTTGGTAAAGCTAGGGCTAAAGAAAAACGTGGCCGTTCCGATATGATGAATAAGTTAGCGTTTGGTGTTTATCGTGAAGATGAAAAACAACGTAAAACATTAGGTCTACAACTTGCTAAACAAATCGGAGATCAAAAGAAAGAATCTGCTAAACTTATAATGGAGTTTTCTAAGTTTTTCCAAAATGAACGAAAAATGGAGGAAACAGCATCTAAAAATATATCTAGTTCAATTACTTCTACCATAAATCTTTTGAGTAATGATCAAAAAGCACAAGCTCTACCGATTATTAGTCAGAGTTTAATTAAAGGCGCGTTTGATGATGTTGACGCTAAAGACGTTCCTGCTCATGTTTTTGGTTTATTAAAAAATAAGGGCTTAAACTTAGCGAATGTCGCTGATTCTAAAAGTATTGTAGAGTCTTCATTTACTATTTCAACTAAAGAAGAATTTGATCGATATAAAAAATTATTTCCAACTCAATTTGGTAATCAAGAGTTTCAAGATGGAAAATTTTATACGATTGAAGGTTTTTCTGATAAGTCTAAAGTTGGTGAAGCAGGAAGTGGATTAGTAAGTATTCTTGGTATTAAACGATCTATTGGTGATCAGCCTACCGATCAGCTTCAACGATTTTTTGTACAAAGAGCTGATCTTAGAAAAGCTATTCAAGGCTTAGAGGGTAAAGAAAATACTCCAGAATATAAAGCTCTAGTCGAGCAAGAATCAGAAGTAGATGGAGCTATTACTAATTTAACTTCACGTAAAATCCCAATGTCGTATGTTTTTGCAGACGGTCAAATGGTTGCGGCAGGTGAGGGAGCAGCAGGAGCTTACGCAGCTTCTGACGCGATTGAAAAAGCTAATGCATTAAGTAAACAAGGAAATGCTTTAGCTTCTGCTTTCGGTCTTGCAGACGGTCTTATGCGTTCTCTTTCTTCAGGAGAGACTCCTGGAGATAATGTTGGTGTTTTAGCTAGGCTTGGAAGATACACGGGTGGTGTTAAAGGTCAACTTACCGCACTATATAATGCCTACGGTGAAAACGCTTCTGATAATCAAAGTAGTTATACTAGCGGTGCTATAACAAATGCCATGACAGGTAGCACTCAAAAAGCTGTATCTTCGTCGGGGCTTGGAAGTTCTAAATATACAGTAGGTCAAGTGTTTTCAAATTTACAAAAAATGGCTAAAGGTAATACTGAATTACAAAGTCAATTAATGAGTTTTGCATATGCTTTAGCAGGTAGTCGCGAAACAGGTAAATTAACAGATAAAGACGTTGCAGCAGCTCTCGTTACTTTTGGCGGAGGCGATATAGCCGAAGGTAAGTGGTTTGCTAATGCAGATACTTTAGTTACAGGTATTAATCAAGCCTTAACTACAGCAACGAACGATTATGCAGTTCGCTATAATAAAGTTCATCAATCTCCTGGAAATATTAAATATTTAAAAGAGGTAGAGGAGCTAGAAGACTCAGATATTGAAGATCGAACAAATTTTGATTTAAATTCTTTTTTAAAGAAAAATTCAGGTATTCGTAAAAATATAGTAGACCGTGTTATTTATGATCCGTCAGGAGCAAACGGTCAAATTATTCGTATGCAAAGTTTAGATAAATATCGCGGCGATGGTGCAGGGGCTGTTGATCCTCCGCCTCCTTCAAATTATTCGCAAGAAGATTTGAGTCTTTTTAATGCTATAGATCAGCTCGGGGTTATATTTGCGAACGACCCGAATGGGTTAAAAAATGCTATTGATAAAGTAGATGCTGATAAATTAGAACTTTATAAAAAATATAAGAGCGAGCAATAATTATGGGTCTGCTTGACGATATTATTGACCAAAGGTTGATGCAAGCTAGTCAACAAGCTACTTCGACAAATGTTCTACCACAAGTCAATGCAAGGCTTCCTGCAACAGGGGTACGTCCTGCCATAGTGGGAACAGCTGGCATGTTTTCGCCTACTGGAACATTAATGCCAGAGGATGAATTAACTAGCGGTAGTCAACCAGACGAACCGTCAGCATTTGAACTTGCGCGACAATCTGGAATCCTTAACGAAGGTATCCCTACGAAATTAAGAGCTGAAATTAGCACTACTAGCCTTTTTGATGATGAGCTTAATAAAAAGAATATAGAATTTAATCTACAGCGTTATTTTAAAAATGAAGGTTTGATAGATGATTCTTATGACCTTGGACTTCGGATTGGTCCATCAAGTGGTAAATTAGAATTTAAAGACCCTCGCTTTGAAGGTAAGTACAATGTCCTTGATCCTTTTGCTACTCTCGAAAACTATTTGGATGTTCCTGGAGATTTAGCGGATATTTCAGCCGATACAATTTTACCAATAGTTAGTGAAGTTACAGCAGGGTCTTTAGCTGCACTCACTCCAGGAGTTGGTCAAACAGGTGTACCCTCTATTGCTGCTGCTTCTATTGCTGCAGCAGTTTCCTCTATGGCACGATTAAAATTTGCTCAATTACAAGGATATTTGCCTCAAGAAATTGGTGATGAACAAATCGTACAACAAGCGATTCAAGAAGGAAAATTAAGTGCTATTTTTGGCGTAGGTGGTGCAGCTGCGTTTAAAATATTAAAACCTGTTTTTAGGGCGGTGGGTTTAGCTAGTCCGAAATTTAGTTTTGATATTGACGAAGCTACATTTATTAGAGCCTATGATAAATATATGGCCTCTCCTGCTGGTAAAATGGCAACGGAAAAAGGTATCACTCCTTCTTCTGCTCAAGTTTTAGAAGCAGCATCAAAAGAAGTTGGATCTGCTGAAGCGGGTGCAATGCAAGCAGCAGCAACAGAACTTGCTGAACGTGAAGCTATAATAGCTACTTCTCCTTCTCGAGAAACAGCTGAAGCAGTATTAACGCCTAGTAGAACAGCCGCGCTTACCGCTGAAAAAGCTGTTAAAGAGGCTACGCAAGAAGCTCCTATGCCCATAGGAGTTGAAGGACAAGCTGCTCGTATGGGCGAAGTAGAACGTCTTCGTTTAGGCGAAAGTATACAAGAAGAAGCGGCTACTCGTTTAAATGTTCAAACTGCGCAAACAAAAGCTCTTACTGATGACGCTTTAATGAATGTCGAAAAAGCTATAGATGACGCAGTTAATTTACCATCTAGTGTGGCTGATGCTTCTTCTATTGGTAACGCTGCTAAAGAAGCTATCGGAAAGTCTTATGAAAATGCTAGTGCTGCTATTGGTAAACAATACGAGGATTTATTTAGTCGTTGGTCTAATTCAACTGGTATTAGTGTGGATTCTGTTATTGTTGGTAAAGGCGGAATAAAGCCAAGTGAAGCGGCACGTATTGCTGCAGATATTCGTAAAACTTTTGCTGATAGACCTTTTTTAAATGACGCAGAACGTAAAGTCGTAAATAAAGTTTACGACAACTTTGTAACAGGAGAAAAAGGCGGAGCGATTTCAGTAAAAAATGTATCGCTCCGTACTATTAATGAAAATATTAGAGACCTTAGAAGACTTGAAAGACAAGCATATAAAAAGACACTGACAGGGGAAGACGCTCCTTATCCTGAAACATTATCAAAAATGGTAGATGCTTTAGAAAAAGCCCGTGGTCGTGTTATCTCTCGTAAAGATGCTCCAGCAGGGTTAGCCGATGAATTAAAAGTATTAGATGATTCGTTTGCAGACTTTTCTAGGAAATTTAGAAATACACAACTTTCAGCTGTTGCTAAATTACGCAATGCTAAAAATCCTGAAGCCGCTTGGAATCTATTATTTCAAAAGGATCGAACAGGAAAAACGGCTGTTCTTGACATAGCGTCTGAACTTAAAACTCCTGTTAATGCTAGTTTGTATTATGATGTGGGTGCGGCTGTTCGTAAAAAATGGCAAGACACAGTAGTAAAAAGAGATAGTCGTGGTCAGATACAAAAAATAGATGTTGCTGCTCATAATCGTTTTATAGACGAGTATGGCGCGGTAATGGATACTTATTTATCTCAAGGCGAAAGAGCTGCTCTTGGTTCAGCTTCAGAGTTCTCAGAGCAAGTTATTCAAGTTCAGGCTAGACAAAAAGCTACCCTTGATAAAATAAACCGTCAGTTTGATTTAGGAGGCGGTAAAGCTGTAGAGCCAGAAACAATATTTGAAAATACTTGGAAAGCAGATAGGTTTTCTAAATTCGATCAAGTTCATCTATTACTTCGTGAGTCTCCAGAACTTTTGGATACCTATAAAGCCTTCGTCTATAAAGATATATGGAACCCTGCCGCAGGAAGAACTAAAACAGTCAATGGTCGAGAGGTCATGGATCCTGTTGCTATGCGCGAGTATATAGACGGAAATAAAGATAAATTATCTACTTTATTTGGTCAAGAATATGTACAAAATCTTCGTACTGTAGTTGACGCAACTGAAGCGGCTCTTACAGATGTTCCGACACGTGGGGCAAGAAAAGAAGGTGATATTTTAACAGGTCTTATAAGAAGCTACGTTGGTCTGTTTACCCGTCCTGGACGCTTTCTAACAGCCTTTAATAAAGTTCGAGGGAACGTAAAGGAAGATGCTTTAACCACGGCTCTTGCAAACCCTAGAGCAATGGCGGAAGCAGCTAAAGCCTCTATGAAGTCACCTTTATCCTCTGAGCTTGAAAAAACTATAGGACGTGTTCTTTTTGGAAGATACGATTACCCTATTGATGATAATCAAACAATAGATAAACCTGGAAACGCAAGAGCAATTTTACAAGAATTAGAAGCGGGGAATAGATGATACATGGAACCTATTTCTACCGCACTTGCTGGTATCTCTTTATTTAAAGCAGCTGTCGATGGTCTAAAGTCAGCGATTGGCACAGCTAATGATGTATCGGACATTGCACATTATATTGACAACTTGTTTGAAGGTGAAAAACAAGTTCAGCAAAAACGTAATCAAAAATCAGGACAATCTGTTGGAGACCAGTTTGGCATTAAAAATGTCGCTCAAGAAATAATAGACGCTAAATTAGCTCAAGAACAGATGCAAGAAATAGCCACTATGGTTGATATGCGGTTTGGTCATGGTACATGGAGATCTATTGTGGATGAACGAGCAAGAAGAATAAGAGAAGCAAAAGAGGCTGCAGCAGCTGCACATAGAGAACAAATGAAAAAGGCTAGAGAACTAGAAGAAAACATAAAACTAGGAGTCGGTATATTTGCTTTGGTAATGGTAGTAGTTGGGTTATTCTTGTTTATGATGATTTCAGTAGCGAAAAATTAATATGTCTAAAAAATTAGAAAAAGATTCTAGATTTAATAAATTTGATTTAGATGACGACGGTGTTGTAACTGACAAAGAGATCGCTCATTCTAAAGATATGCTTGAGTTAGAACTCCGAGAGGAGAAAGCTGATGCTCAAAAGCGAATGGCTTGGGTTGCTGTGGCTAGTATGGTTGGTTTCGCACTTTTGCCACTTGTACCATGGATACCAGAAAAAAGATTAGAGTTTTTAGCTAGTTTAAGTGATATGCTATTTCTTAGTCAAGCATCTATTGTAGGGTTTTATTTTGGCGCACAGGCTTATATGGCGAAAAAATGATGGATAAAGGGTTCCTATTAGTAATAACTATGTGGGGCAACAACGGTATCGACTGGGAGTATATTGGTAATCAAATAGTTCTGCAGCAAGTAATGACAGAAGAACAATGTGTCTACCTTATAGATGAAGATATGTGGGAAGCAACGTACGAAAATAAATATTATCGAATGATGGCGCATTGTTTTCCAGAAGAGTGTGCGGGAAAAGAAAGCTGTGACTGAAGAAAAGAAAAAGACTGTTTCTGTTAATGTTGGTCAAAATAGTTTTGAACTCGTTTTGCGTATACTTGGTAATGAGTTTGTAGCTATAAAAATAGGGTCTACTAATTTTAGTGGTAAATTAATAGCTGGTTCAATCTTATTGCTTTTCTTTACTTTTATAATGCTTGAAGTTTTTGGGTTGTCAAAAGTTCTAGGTGTTGAGTAGTGGCAACCAAACTAAATGAGAATACTGAATTATCCATGCCTATTCGCAACTTAATTGCGATGGTAGTTGGGGCCGCCATTGGCACTTGGGCTTATTTTGGAATCATAGAAAGATTAAATAGTATAGAGAATACAATTATCTTGATAGAAGCAGACCTGGAACAGAATACAGAGTTTCGTATTAAGTGGCCTAGAGGTGAAGCTGGTTCGTTGCCAGCAGACTCAGAGCAGTTTATGTTAATAGAACATTTGTCTGAGCAGCTTGCAAAACTGCAAGAACAAATTGATGAAGGTCGTGCGCCCCATGACCAACAACAAAAGCTAACATTAGATTTCTATGAGAAACGATTAACTAATATTGAAGAACAGATAGAAAAAATGAGGAACGGACAACGTGGTAACTGAAACAATCACATTGATACTCTATATGGGCGGTGATGTTGCAGAACATACGGCATTTGAAAAAATATCTAAATGTCTTAAGACCAAACGAAAGATAGAAAGAAACCTATACAAAAAATCAACATCTGTCAGGTATGCTTGTGAAAACAAAACAGTTGTGATTGAGAAGAATGATGATGGTTCAAACTATATTGTAAGGATAATAGAATGATACAGGCTCTTATAGGACCAATAGCGAATCTTGCTGGGTCGTGGATGGAATCAAAAGTTGAGCAAACTAAGGCCAAGGGCGCAGTAGCTAAAGCTCGCGCTGAAGCAGAGGCACAAGTTATGGTTACAGCCGCAACACACGAAGCTGGCTGGGAAAAAATTATGGCGCAAGCGTCAGATAACTCATGGAAAGACGAGGCGTGGACAATCCTCTTTATCGTCATAATTGGAATGTGTTTCATTCCATTTACTCAACCATATGTTGAGGACGGTTTTGCAGCTTTGTCGCGTACACCAGAATGGTTCCAGTGGGCGATGTACGCCTCGATAGGTGCAAGTTTTGGTATTCGTGGATTAAAAGGATTTAAAAAATGAACAAAGATAGATTAAGAGAAGAAATAGCTGAAGACGAAGGTTGTAAGTATGAGGTCTATCTAGATCATCTTGGCTTACCAACTTGCGGTATTGGACATTTAATTACCGAGTCTGATGAAGAATATGGTAAGCCTGTTGGAACAGTAGTAGAACAAGAGCGTGTCAAAAAGTTATTTTCTTTAGACATGGCAGTAACTATTGATGAGTGCAAAGTTCTTTATGAAGATTTTGAAGACTTACCAGAAGAAGCACAACACATCATTTGTAACATGATGTTCAATATGGGCAGACCAAGATTGTCTAAATTTAAAGGCATGAAAGCAGGGGTTGATGCTAGAGATTGGGATAAAGCCGCAGATGAAATGGTAGACTCAAAGTGGTATACTCAAGTACCAAATCGAGCTAGACGTTTGGTGGATCGTATGAGGTCTTTGGCTGAATAGTAAGCTCGTAGCCCATTGTTTCTAGTACCTTATTAAAATTAGAAAGAGTGGGCTGTCTCTGTTTAGCCTCCCAAGTATATACCGTGATTACACTAACTCCAGTGTCATCGGTAACTTGTTTTTGACTTAAACCAGATTTTTTTCGTAAAGTCTTAAATTCTTCAATCAGATCAACCATTTTTTCCAGTTTTCTCCAAGAACTTGTGTTGCGATATTTATCTTCTTTCGCAATGCAGTAACTATTTTTTCATCTACTGTTTTTTCAGCAACGATGTCTATGTAGGTAACAGAAGAAGTTTGCCCTATTCTGTGCGCTCTGTCTTCTGATTGCAACCTTACTTCAAGATCGTAACTATTACTATAATAAATTACAGTTTTTGCTGCTGTAAGCGTGAGACCGTATCCACCAGTTCTAGGTTGTCCTATAAAGAACCTTAGATCTTCACTCGTTTGAAAACGCTCAACAATATCTTGTCTTGCTTCTCCGTCTGTGTCTCCAAAATAAGTAGCTACGGAACTTGGACCATAAGCTCTTGCAAGTTCCATTTCGATCGCCATAATATCGTGTCGGTAATTAGCCCATATGATTACTTTACCGTCTACTTCTTCGAGTATGGAAAGTAATTCTGACATTCTATTATTTTTAAAACGAACAAGATTACCGTCGTCAGTGTTTACAAAACCGCAACTTATTTGATGTAGCCTAAGAAGCTGAGTAATCACTGCGTTAGCTGTAACCATTTCCATATCGTCCAGTAAAGCTACAGCAGTCTTTTTCATTTGATTGTACATTTTCTTTTGTTCGGGTGTTAGTTCTATAGATCTTTTTATATAGTTTTTATCAGGTAGATCTAAACACTCATCTTTCGTAACTCTATAAGAAAAAGGCTGTATTGATTCGGTTAATTCTTCCAAGTTTCTAAATCCCAATATTTGATTATAACTATGTGAACTAGATGTTCTTCTGACCATGTCAGCATATCTACTACAGAATGCATAATAAGATCTAAACCCTAGTAGCTCTTCATTTAAGAATAAAAACTGAGAGTAAAGATCTAGAGGAGATTTAGTAATTGGAGAACCTGTTAATATTCGTTTATATTTTGCCGTTTTAGATACTCTTATCGAAGCCTTAGTTCTTTTAGCACTATGATTTTTTATAACAGTAGATTCATCTATAGCGATTAAAGTTTTCCCTTGATGACTTCTAATAAATTTAGTTACGACCTCTTCTGCTTTACCGCTGGATAAAGCCTCTATGTTCATAACAAATATATGAAGGTCATAATTTGGAATCCATATCGCTCTTATAGAGTCCTTATGAGCTACCGTAAGAGGCGAAGCCCAATAAGCTATATTACATTCAATATGCTCTGGCATGTGCGCAGGAAGCTCTTTAGCTACCCAATTTTTATATACCCCTTTCGGAGCAAAAATTACAGCTGAATCTATTTTACCTGCGTCATAAAGTGCAGCTATCGTATCTATTAAGACTTTAGACTTGCCAGTACCCATATCCATCAACAATGCGAACTCTTCTTTTTGCCAAGAGTTTTCTAACGCCTTTAATTGATGGTCATAAGGTTTCGTTTTAAATTTGAAATTATACATTACTTTCTCCTATCTTTCTACAATTACTTATACTAAAGTATGTTGGGTGAGTAAAGTATAGAAAGGTAGAAAGTAATGGAGTATTCTCGAAGCGAAGCGGTGTATAATCACCGCATGGCAGGACGCATCCGTAGGTTACATATAAAACCTATGAACGGAGACGAACAGAATATAGCAGCTCATAGTTGGGGCGTGGCTATGATCCTATTAGATCTTTTCCCCTGTGTATCAAGAAGTTGTTTAGTATTCGCTCTTCGTCACGATGTTCCAGAAATAGTGACAGGCGATGTTCCTGCTAATGTGAAATGGCAACATCCTGGACTTCAAGATACTTTAGAATGGATAGAGGAAGGGTTTTTAGAAAGAATGGGTTGGCCTACGGAGAGTGAAAAACACGGAGTTCCGCATCTAGCAGGGTCAGAAAATTGGCATAACGAAAGACTTTATATAAAAATAGCGGATCGTGTAGAGCTTTTATTTTATTGTTTAGAACAAATCTATATGGGCAATCTGTTATTGATGGATGTTTTTGAAAATGTGCGTGAAAAACTAAACGATGATTTGCTAAAACTTAATCCTTCACAAGCAGTAGATGTGCAGGAATATATAAAAGCCTATAGTGGTTTTCTAGCAGATAAATTTTCTAAAGACCATAAAGTGCCTTGCGACGTGTTATCTATCTCATAATCTCATAACTAATCTCATAGGATAGTTTAATAATATTTTCAGAGAGTTACCTACTAAATTATGACATTATGAGATTATGACGAGCTTTTACAACAAATTAAACTTTAAAACCTGTATAAATAAATATAGGATTAAAAAAGAGGAAGAAAGAAGAATGAGCACAGTTTACGTCATACAGGATTTTGGCACATGGAACTTGACCCCTGCACTTGAGTTTGGGAATATAAAAGTTTTACTGCCAGCACGACGACAGATTATTTTTAGTTCGGCTCCAACAGTAAATAGGTTGAGGCAAGAGCTACGAGAAATTACCGACGATGATTATTTGTTATTGTCTGGTGATCCTGCGGCGATTGGAGTCGCATCCGCTATCGTTTCAGATTATCTGAACGGTAAATTAAATCTTCTAAAATGGGATAAACAAGAAAGGATGTATTATCCTATCAACATAAACCTTAAGAACTATGGAGACATAGATGAGTGAAAATCTCGACGATATCCTCGGGAGCGAGGAGATAAATACTCTATCCGTCGAAGCAACCGACACAGAAATGCGTCGCATTGCCGATCTGGCAAATAAACAGTTGGAATTAGAGCGTGGTGTAACTACGCTTGAGGATCAACTGAAGGCTAAAAAAGAAGAATTGCGTAACGTAAGAGAGCATGATCTTCCAGATGCTTTGGCAGAAGCTGGTTTATCAGAGATAAAACTAGCTGACGGTTCAAGAATAAAAGTAGAACCTTTTGTAAACGCACACATCAGTAAGGCTAATTTAGAGCAAGCCCATGCTTGGCTTGAAGATAATGGCTTTGGTGATTTAATCGACAAAGAGATAAATGCGAAGTTTGGTAGGACTGAAGTAGAACTAAAAAAGTTCAATCAGATGTTTGACCATTTGCATTCTCACGGTTGTAAACTTACTACTAAAGAAGCCGTGCATCATATGCGATTAAAAGCATTTGCAAAAGAACAACTTGAAAAGGGAACAGATGTGCCTGTCGATTTATTCGGCTTGTACACTGGACTCAAAACCACGATAGCCAAATAGGAGGATACTATGGCTCAAAAAACTTCAGAAGTAGCTGTAAAAGCAGAGGGCGGATCAGTAGCTGTAATTACAGATGATTTATTAGAACTTGGTACAGGCTTAGAGCATCTTACTCAGGATGACACTACAGTTCCTTATTTAACCATCTTACAGGCACTAAGTCCTCAGCTTAATAAAAACGATGGTAAATATATCCAAGGCGCAGAGCAAGGTAATTTGTATAATACAGGTTTAGGTGATGCGCATGATGGGGATGAGGGGATTATAGTTGTCCCTTGTTACTATGAAAAAAGGTATGTCGAGTGGCAACCACGCGAAAGTGGCGGTGGTAAAGTAGATGACCACATGAGTCGTGATATCCTTGCTGAGTGTACAAAAAACGACAGGGGTCAGTTCGTTTTACAGAACGGTAATTACATAGCAGAAACAGCAAACTTCTATGTGATGATTTGTTCTGAGGACGAGTCTCAATGGTCTGAAGCCGTAATTGCCATGTCTTCTAGTCAGCTCAGTAAGGCCAAGAAGTGGGTTATGCAGCTTAAAACTCGGAAAGTACAGCATAACGGACAGATGGTGGACGCGCCTATGTTCATGTACAAATACCGTGTGAAAACGGTAGCTGAACAAAACGATCGTGGCTCTTGGTATGGATATTCGATTGGTTTAGAAGGACCAACTACCAACCCTGATATAATGAAAGAGGGCAAAAAGTTCCTCGGTATGATAAAGGGCGGAGAAGTTGTTGTAAAAGAAACTGAGGTAGAAGAACCTTCTGACGAAGTGCCTTTCTAGGTTAGTAAATTTATTAAGGGCAGGGTGAAAGCTCTGCCCTTAGTTTGACCATAGAAAGGGAAGCGTATGTCACTTGCGTCAGAATTCGCTAGTTTATTTACTGGTTTAAAATTAGCCTATGGAAGTTATAGGCCAAATGAAGATAATGGTCCAGGAAAACAAAAAGGACAATATCGTGTCGTATCAGAAGATATAGATGACGATCGTCTCATAGAACTTTGGACTAATCATTTAGATGGTAAAGAGTCTCTAGGCATAGTTCCAATATGCGAGGATAACACTTGCGTTTGGGGTGCTATAGATATTGATACTTATCCTCTTAATCTTGCAGAGCTTATTGAGCGTTTAGTAAAACGAGGCGAAATGCCTTTTATAGTCGCTCGCTCTAAATCAGGAGGAGCGCATGTATTTTGTTTTGTATCGGAGCCTGTATCAGCCTCTCTCATGCAGTCTAAGTTAAAAGAGATTGCGGCATCTTTTGGTTACGGAACAGCTGAAATATTCCCTAAACAAACGAAACTTCTTTTAGAAAAAGGAGACAGAGGGAACATTCTAAACATGCCTTATTTTGGGGGATCTAATTCTACAAGATATGCGCATAACGATGAAGGCGAGGGTATATTAGATCTTAAGGTGTTTTTAAAACACGCAAACGATAAAAAGATTTCTAAACGTGAATTAGAAAACCTTGCTCCTCCATCTATTGTTAATGCAGAAGATAACCCTGATTTAGTAGGCGCACCACCTTGTCTCAAGGTTCTTTGTTCTATGGGGTTTCCCGAAGGAACTCGTAATAATGGTTTATTTGATTTAGGTGTATTTCTACGAAAAAAGCATCAAGACGATTGGGATCGTAAAGTAGAAGAATTTAATTTTAAGTACATGAAGCCACCTCTCGGTGCGCAAGAAGTATTGACTGTTGTTCGAGCTTTAGGAAATAAAGACTACCAATATAAATGTAATGATCAGCCTATCGCTGCTTTTTGTAATGCAGCTGTTTGTAGAACATGTGAGTATGGGGTAGGGGCATCAGGAGGATTGCCACAGTTTGGTAATCTTCAAAAACAAGATTCTTCTCCGCCTATATGGTTCTTAGATGTCGAGGGGCAAAGGATAGAGCTTACGACAGAAGAGTTACAAAACCAGACGAAGTTTCAACGTAGGTGTATGGATGCGATTAATACCATGCCTCCTACCCAACGTCAAAATAACTGGCGAACTACGATACAGCAGTTACTGGATAGCGTGTCGATAATCGAAGTACCACAAGACGTATCGGTGCAAGGACAGTTCATGGAGCTTTTAGAAGCGTTCTGTACTGAGCGAGCGCAAGCTCAAAGCAGAGATGAAATACTTTTAGGTAAGCCTTGGACAGAAGAAGGTAAAACATATTTCAGGCTTAAAGATCTATTAGACTATTTTAACAGACAACAGTTTAGAGAATATGGTCGTAATCATATTGCGGCGAGGCTTCGTGAGTTAGGCGGTAGTCATCACTTTTTTCATGTGAAGGGTAAAGGTGTAACAGTTTGGTTTATACCTGAATATTCATTACAGCAAGAGGGTTATCAAATACCAGACATGAAAGAGGAGCCGTTCTAATGGAAGACCCCAGCACATGGTCGATTATCCTTGGTCCTCCTGGAACAGGCAAGACAACAACAATATTGAACCTTATAGAAATGGAGATGGAGCAGGGTACTCCGCCTGATCGAATAGGATACTTTGCCTTCACTAAAAAAGCCTCTAAAGAAGGACGAGAGAGAACGATAGATAGGTTTGGTTTAGACGAAAAAGAATTACCAAATTTTAGAACGCTACATTCTCTTTGTTATAAGATGTTAGGTCTATCTCGTCAGGGCGTTATGAACGGTCCACAGTATCGCGAGTTCAGCGATATAATGGGTATGCGTCTTACTGGTGATTCAAAAATGGAGGAGGGGTCTATATCTATGCTATCTAAAGATGATAGGCTTAGATTTATAGAAGGTTTATCTCGTTTAAGAAACGTAGAGTTAAGACAGCAATGGCATCAGCATTATGACGAGGATGTTGATTGGCACGTGTTAGAGAGATTTTCTAAGGGGTTACAACAATTTAAAAAAGCGAGAGGTCTTTTAGATTTCACAGACATGCTTTCACTTTGTGTAGAAAAAGAATTGTCTCCGAAACTAGAAGTTATGTTCATAGACGAAGCTCAAGATCTTAGTCCTTTACAGTGGAAGCTAGTAAATGTATTGGCACAAAACTCGGAGAGAGTCTATATTGCCGGAGATGATGATCAAGCTATTTTTAGATGGGCAGGGGCAGACGTGGATCATCTCGTTTCTATAAGTAAAGGGAATGCTAGAGTTTTGGATCAAAGTTACCGCATCCCTAGTTCCGTCCATGAGATAGCCGACAGAGTGATAAGACGTGTTAAGACAAGAACAAATAAAACTTGGAAGCCCCGAAGTGAAAAAGGACAGGTCATTAGCGAAGCAAGTTTCGAGCATGTTGATCTCCTTTCTGGGCAGTGGTTAATATTATCACGGTCTAATTATTTGTTAAATGAAATAGACGCACATTGTCGCAGTCTTGGTGTATATTTTGAGCGTAAGGAAAACCCCTCTATTTCTGAAAAGAAAATAAATGCCGTTAAAAACTGGGAACAATTACGAAAAGGATACACTCTTTATCCCGAACAGGCGGTTTCAGCTGTTTCGTACATCAAAAGTTCGAAAAAGAAGATACTCGAAGATACTCCGCAAGACGAGAAGCTCACTCTGGCGGAAGTCTTGCAAAAAGCCTCCATTGGTGAGCCTTTGATCTGGCACGACATGTTTGATGCCATAAGCCCTGCAGAGAGAAGTTATATTCTTTCGATGCTTCGTAGGGGTGAGAAGATAACTAAAACACCTCGCGTTAAACTATCTACTATACACTCTGCTAAAGGTGGTGAAGCAGACAATGTTTTGTTACTTACTGATATTCCTCACCGCACTTGGAAAGAATATGAAAAACATCCTGACGATGATACTCGTGTATTTTATGTAGGATTAACTAGAGCTAAACAAAATTTGCATATCGTACAGCCGATGACCAATAAATATTTTCCCTTGTAGAAGATTTTGTTATTTAAAAAAATCTAAATTAAGTCTAAAATCTTAATAGAGTAAGAGGAGAAAGAAGAATGGGATGGATACAGACAGCTCATGACGCATGGCAGTGGTCTCCTGACCACGATTTTGGTGAACAGGAGAAGTTTCCTCGTCATAAATACAAATCTAAATTTCATAAGGGAAAGTTAATTATGGAACCAGATCAGTTTAATAATAAAGGTCAAAAGCATGTGGCTATGCTTGATAAAGAAGCGGCTATGAGTAATGCCGAATCTCGCAGGACAGAAATGTTAAGAGCGCAGGGTCGTTCTAATACAGGACGTTTAAAAGTAAACACAAGGGTGGAGTTTGTTAAATATCCTGAAAAAGGTGCGCCTCAAATGATGGCTATCCTAAACGTCTTAGATAAAGATTTTCAAGGCTCTACAACCATAGGTCTTTTATGGGAAAAGTTAGAACCTGTTCTCATAACTAAACAATCTGTAGATAAAATCTATAAACACTATCATCGTGAGATGGTCGACAAAGGATACATCCGTATTCTTAGCTAGTCTCGCCGATGCGGAAAGGGCGGTCACACTGGGGGTTACTACAGCTTGCTGTGTATGAACTTCACAAACTCGCCGTCCTTTCCACCCATTTTGCCAAAGGAGAAATAAATGGCATCTATTAGAAAGAAACTTGCGGTAAACGCAAATAATTCAAAAAACACTCGTATGGATATAGCTAGTGCTGGTACATTGGCTAACTGGCGTCCTGATGAATTGGCTCATATATCTAGGTTCTGTAAAATGGGACAGATAATTATGGGCAGGGCTAAACAACTTGGTCGCCCTGTGGATATCTTAGAAATAGGATGTGGGGAAGTTTGGACTCTACGTTATTTATATAAGGCGTTCGTATCTCGTAAGGCCGAGATCGTAAACAGCTACACGGGCATGGATATTGATCCGGCTTGCCTTGACGACTGGTGGGTGGACGATAATCTTCCTGTCGACGAACATAAATGGTTTCAAACTATGTCAGGGGGAAAAGGTCGTATCGTCCTTCAAGATTTAACTCTTGATCCTGAACCTCCTGTCGAGGACGAGTCTATAGATGTATTTATGACAACTGAAGTTATTGAGCATATGGGGAGAGAGTTCATTGAGCCATGGATCGAAGCCGCCTCACGTAAACTCCGTACAGGGGGCGTTGCGTATGTCTCGACGCCGAACCACGACGGATCAAACGATATCCTCCCAAAAGACCACGTCTACGAGTGGGGGTATCAAGAACTCAAAGAACTCCTCGAAAAATACTTCGTTATCGAAAGACATTACGGCACGTTTACCCAAATGAATAATTTTAAAAACAACCATCGTGCTACTGCTCGTTGGCCACAGCATGTGATTGATGATATTCAGGGTCGTTTCGATAAACATTGGCAAAGAGTTATCCTTGCTACTGCTTATCCAGAAACAGCTAATAATGTAAACTGGATTATGAGGAAGAAGTAATGGAGCCTGTTGAAAGGTTCTTCTGGTGGATCGAGGAGAGACACCGCATTTTTCGAAGAAGGAATGCTGGTATCTCTCGCGACGACTGGACTAAAGACGAAATCTTAAAATCATATCGCTTTACAAATCCATTTAGAGAAAACGACAAAACAACCATTTGGTTTAGGGAAAATATGCGAGACCCATTGAAGAACCGATCTGAGGTCTTGATGGCTACGATAATATTCCGATGGTTTAATCTTATCGAAACAGGTGAGACTCTTTTGTCTAACAATCTCCATGTAGATTGGAAGCCAGAGTTGGCGCGTCAGGAGATAAAGAAACAACAAAAATATATAACTGGAGGTTATATAATTAAGTCTCCAAACGGAATGGATAAAGTTGATGGGATTATATGGTGCATTGATCAAATGTGGGAACAACGTGATAACCTCATTAACGAGTTGAAAGATAGTAGTCTTCACCGCTCTTGGCATGTTGTTATGCAATTTCCGTACCAAGGTCCATTCATGTCGTATGAAATAATTACTGACCTACGACACACATATCTTCTAAACGAGGCTAAAGATATCTATACTTGGGCAAATGCTGGTCCAGGAGCCATGAGAGGTCTTAACCGCATATATGGTAGAGAATTAAATTATACAAGTAGAAAGCACGATTGGAACGAAGAAATGCTTGAGCTTCTTAAGTTCTCTTCAGAATATCTTAGTGAAGGATTTCCTAAATTAGAAATGAGAGATATCGAGCATAGCTTATGTGAGTTCGATAAGTATGAGCGTGTCCGTAATGGAGAGGGCGCACCGAGGGGGAGATACCCATGAAAGTAATATCAGGTAGAAATGTTAATGAGCTGTTTCAAATAGCTACAATGAGTTTTAGAAGTCCAGAAAGTTTACTTGCGCAAGACTCTCGTAATGGAGAAGTGTTAAGTTTCCCTACGCCTGTTACAAGTGTTTATAAATATCCTGATGAACGTGTTTTATTTTCTCCAGAACGTAACTGTAATCCTTTTTTCCATTTTATTGAAGGCTTATGGATGATCGAGGGTCGTGACGACCTTGGAACTTTGACTATGTTCGCTAAGAAGATGGCAGACTTTTCTGATGATGGAGAGCATGTTAACGGAGCATACGGCTATCGTTGGCGAGAATGGTTTGGTAGAGACCAGCTTTCTAAAGTTATAGATTTATTAAAACAAAATCCATTAGATCGACGTATCGTATTACAAATGTGGGATCCGTTCAGAGACCTTGGCTCAGACTCTAAAGATGTGCCTTGTAATACTCAAGTTTATTTTAGATGTGTAAACGATGCTTTAGACATGACGGTTACTAATCGCTCTAACGATATGATCTGGGGTATGTATGGGGCGAATGCTGTTCACTTTAGTATGGTACAAGAATATGTAGCAAGTATGGTTGGTATGAAGATAGGTAAGTATTATCAAGTAAGTAATAACGCTCATATCTATAAAGAAGTTTGGGATCCATTAGATCTTAAATTACCGAAAGGTATAATCGGCTGCTTTTATGAAACTTCAGTAGTTAAACCATCACCTCTGGTAGATAACCCAGATAGGTTTGATATTGAAATGGCTTTATTTTTTGAGTGGCTACATGAAGGAGACCACTTTGGGTTTGAGTATAAAAACTCTGTGTTTAATAAAACTGCTATGCCTATGGTAGAAGCATGGTGGCTGTATAAAGAAGGATTGCTTTCTGAGGCCATAGACATGGCTAAAACTATAAAAGCAACCGATTGGAGAAAGGTGTGTGTAGAATGGCTAGAAAGAAAAAGATGAGACACGAAGAATATATGAAGACGCAAGAATTAGAAGATAGACGTTCTAAGACTATAAGCACTGTTCAGGAGCTTAGTATAGAAGATCCAGATGAGCTTCATAAAGCCGAGCAGTCTTATGGCGACAGTTGGAAAAAACGTGGCGGTATAGGTGCGTTTATGATGGCGGCTCGTAAATGGGATCGGTTAGAAAAACAGGTTGAGAACCATAACTACGACGTCTTCGCAGCTATGGAGGCTGACCAAAGAGAAGAGGGCATCCTCGACGATATACGAGACCTTAGACGCTATCTCTTTCTAATAGATGCAGAAATGTGTAATAGGGCTAGTCAGGATGACTAATAACATAGTAAACTCTCCCAAACAAAAGGGAAAGAAAACTATGCCAAAGAATCCTTTACAACAACCATTGTTTAGTCCTGATAGTTCGTGGACACCTCCTGAGCTTTTACCTGATCTTTCTAAGGCTAAAGAAATTTGTATTGACCTAGAAACGCATGATCCTTCTCTTAGGGAAAAAGGTGCTGGATGGGCAAGAGGAGAAGGCCATGTTGTAGGCTATGCCGTAGCTACAGAATCTTGGTCTGGGTATTTACCCGTAGCTCATGAGGCAGGAGGCAACCTTGATAAGACGTTAATCAAAAACTGGTTACAAGATCAGATCAAAGGCGGCTCAGATATTATTTGTCATAATGCTTCTTATGATATCGGTTGGATGCGACGAGAGGGTATCAAACTTCATGGTAATAAAATAATTGATACTATGGTTGCTGCTCCATTAATTGATGAAAATAGATTTAGTTATGCTTTAAACGCTCTCGGTAAAGAATATTTAAAGGAACGGAAAGATGAGAGCTTACTTAGGGATGCCGCTGAAGCATGGAACGTAGACGCTAAAGGAGGATTACATCATCTTCCGCCTATGTATGTTGGTCCATACGCAGAACAAGATGCTCTTCTAACTCTTAAACTTTGGGATTGGCAGAAGACAGAGATGACCCGACAAGACTTATGGTCGATCTTTGATCTTGAATCTGGGATTACTCCTTTGCTCATAGATATGCGTTGGGACGGTGTTCGAGTAGACTTAGATAAAACAGCAAAATTATCAAAAGGATTTAGAGCCAAGGAGGAGGACGCCCTTCATCATATAAAGTCAGCATGTGGCGAAGAAGTAGAGATCTGGGCTAATGCTTCTATCGAAAAAGCATTCAACAAATTAGGGATCGAGTTCCCACGCACAGAACTTGGCGCACCATCATTTCAACAAACATGGCTAGAGAATCACCAACATGAAGTACCCAAGATGATTGTTAAAGCTAGAAAGATGAATAAAGCAAGGACTACGTTCATTGATGGAATGATTATGTCAAACCAAATTAATGGTCGAATACATGCTGAGCTTCATCCTTTACGCTCTGACGACGGTGGGACAGTAACTGGGCGGTTTAGTTATAGTAATCCAAACTTACAACAGGTTCCTGCTAGAGACCCTGAAATAGGTCAGGCAATAAGGTCGTTGTTTATACCTGAAGAAGGATGTGAGTGGGGGGCTTTTGACTACTCACAGCAAGAGCCACGGATCGTAGTCCACTATGCTTCTTTAATGGGTTTAAGGGGCGCAGACGAGGCTGTAGAGGCTCTTAAGAATAAAGACGCAGATTTCCACCAAATAGTTGCAGACATGGCTGACATACCGCGTAAGCAAGCTAAGAACATTAACCTTGGTTTGTTTTATTCTATGGGTGTTACTAAACTTTCCAGAGAGCTTGGTCTCACTCTCGAAGAGGGTAAAGAACTTTTTGCTAAGTATCATGACCGTGTTCCTTTTGTTAAAGCGTTAGCCGACCGTGCAACTCAGAGAGCCTCTCAACAAGGTAGTATTAGAACGCTGTTAGGCCGGAGGTGTCGCTTCGATAAGTGGGAACCGAATCAGTTCGGTAGTCGTAAGATTATGGATCATAAGACTGCTTTTGCAGAGTATGGTATGGGCGGTATTAAACGTGCATTTACATATAAGGCGATGAATAGATTAATTCAGGGTTCAGCTGCGGATATGACTAAGATGGCAATGAAGGTGTTGTATGAAGAGGGTATAACCCCTCATATTCAAGTGCATGATGAATTAGATTTTTCTGTGAACTCGCCAGAGCAAATTAACAAGATAAAAGAAATTATGGAGACTTGCGTAGAGATGCACGTGCCTAGCAAAGTGGATGTTGATCTTGGACCAAGTTGGGGTGATGCAAAGGAGGTACAGATATAGTGGAAAAGAATGCAATAAATATGACAATCGATGAGTTTTCTAATTATTTAAGTGAATTAAACCATAAAGTGACTCACTATTACGAATATGAGAAAACTGTGAAAGATAAAAGGAAAGACGCCAAGAACACAAGGACATATATGAACGCAAAGAGGGGCAAAAAGCTCGCTGGCCACTAATTTGATATATATTGACGTTTTTTGATACCGTATAATAAATCTATATTTTTATGAGGAGAAAATTATGTCAGAGGGCAGTGTTAAAATAAATGCAGAGTTTGCTATGGGTGTGTGGAAAATTCTAAACGAGGCCGAGGCTCCGGAGGCAGATATTCTTGCCGCCGCTATTATAGGTCAGGGCTTTGAGCCTATACTTACAGCCGAGGAGTCGCTAGACTTTTATCGTGAGTATCTAATTGTTAACGGGCTTATTGATGAGATGCCCGAGGAGACTAAATTACACTAACCTCTAAATTAGAAAGCGAGAAAGATATGATAGACTATTATATAGAAGAATATGGTAAGGCTTGCGCTCAAAAACAAAAAGCAAAAGATTATCTGCGTCATTACATTAACGAAGCTAGAGAAGCTCGTTTATTCCCTACTCTTTATTGTCCCCATAAACATCATTGGCTTCTTAATTCTGCTAATGATTGGGTCGAAATAGTTTTAAAGTGGGATGAAGTTGTTGAAATGAAAAAGCAACATCTTATTGATTATTTAGCGCAAATGGAGCCGTATCAAGATGTCGCTTGAAGAAGATGAAGAAATGCGTGAGCTTCGTATAGCTCGTCGTCAATGGATGGATCCCGATAGAAAGGAAAAAGTTATGGGTGCAGTCAAAAAGATGATTATGGACTACGATTACATGGACTCCAAGATGATACTTGGGGCTTTATCTGGTTCTTCTAACAGTAAACTATTGGGCTTCGGTGACGCAAGTTACGCTGATTTAGAAAACGTCCTTGGACCTCCGACCATAAAACAAGACCGTAGGTTCAATGGTTACGGTGTCAAAGACTTTAACGATAAAGTTCAGCGATTAGTCTGGTCTTGGACGGTTCGAGTTGCATGGGGCATTAAGTGGAGTGATGACGCTGTAATCGTTATTCACGATCGAGATAGCTCTGTAAAAGATATGGAAGACCTAAAGCACTGGCACGTTACTGGTGACAGAAGAGGTTGGGAGCGATTAAATTCAGGCTTGATAATGGACGATTATTGTGTCAAACTAATAGGTGCATAGAAAACCTATGTGAATCCTCCCTTAGACTTGCTGGCGGCTTATTAGTCGCCAGCACTTTCATCTATTATTCTATAATATGATGTGTTATAATATAGTAAAGTTTTAGAAAGAATGTCATTTATACGCGAGGAGGTGTCAAATGACAACGCCAGAAAGTCATAAATCAGTAGCTATTGAGCTACCAACATACAAAGTCTTAAAAACGGTTGCGGAACGAGAGTTTCGTACCCCCTCTAAACAGATCGCTTATATGCTCCATAAGCATTACCCCGACCTGTTTCAAAACCTAGAAGAGATTGAAGAGGATAATTCTCTAAAGTCTGTTCGTCATGCTCTTATAGCAGATGATACACGTTCTATGTATAGGACGTGGCAACTTTTGATTTGTTTGTGGAAAAATAGAGAGCTTGGTTCTCTTTCTATACAACAAATTGTAACTGCTATGAATTATAAATTTCGTAATACTGATAGTGTAGTTTCTAAACCTGTTTCATCAGGTCTTGTTGAAAGAACACCAGACAACTGTTATAAATTATCAGAGTTCGGAAGATTTGTTGCTAAAGATTTAAGTGATACGGTTCCGATACGTTTAACAGATGTGATATTAAACCAGTATCGTCAAAAATATGGAAGAATGATTCATGTCTAGTGTGCCTTATAAACAAGGGGCTGCTGATCGTTATTATGGTCGAAAGTACCAACCTAGAATGAGTGAAGAAGAATATAAGCGAGGTTGGAACGAAGAACAAGACCGCAAAGATTGGGGCGACGGACAGTTCGCTCCACAACAAGCGGATAGAAATTGAGGGGGCAAACAAATCTCCTTTCTGGGCGACGAGCAGTGAGTTTATCGACGTCCTAGTGAAAACACTTTCTTACTTTTTTTGCGTTTGGGGAGTAAGTATGAGTAATTCTCGAACAGCTACTGCACAGAAGATAACATTACAGAAAATTATGGGTCTTTATCCATAACCTTTCATAAAGAAATGTTTTCTCAGCTGTTTACTCTAAAGTGTGGAAGCGGAACACAAGGCCACAGCTGTCTAAGTATCTTTACCCTCAGTGAGTCTGATAGAGATACAAAGATCTAAAGCTCAGTTTGCCTTAAACATGCACGGGCGAAGCTGTGGAATACTTACCCGATTATTTTGTTATATATTGATTTTAATTGATCTCTTATACTAATATAGTAAATAGAAAGTAGAAAGGTTTACAAAATGGGTAATTCTGCTGGTCTTAGCAAAAGCTATAAAAAGTTTCTCGATGATCTTCGCGAAAGCGGCGAAACGAATATGTTCGGTGCTACCGCGTATATCATGGAAGAGTTTGGGCTAACAAGACATTCTGCTACAGAAGTCGTAAACACATGGATGAAGGAGTTTAGGAAAGATGACTGAGTTACCTCAATCTTGGCGAGAAAAGATCGCCGATAGGCAGTGGTATCCAAGCGGTATCCCTTATCAAGTGCAAGAAGATGGTTTTATCTACGGAGAGTTTCATCGTGTAGAGTATGCTATCCTTTTTGCTAAAGCCCTTACTAAAGCAAAAATATCACCGCCTCCAGAAGCGCAGACTGGTCGTCCTACTGGTGTAAGCATTTGGGGTCCAGATGGTTGGGTGGAGTATGAAGATGACTGACGATCTTCAAAAAATAAAAATTCACTCTTTGGCAAATCGAATAAAAGAGTTAACCTTTTGGGAGGTCGACGAGCTGGTAGAAGAACTGAAAAATATTTCGCCTACGTTCCCTGTACTCTTTCAATCAGCTTTATATGAAAACTTGAAAAAACGAGGAGATATCAAATGAACAGAAAACTGATCTATATGCATCTCGATCAAGCGACTGAAGTTACGAAACCAAAGTTCAAGCTATCTAGCTTCTTTACTGGTCTTTTGGTACTAATGACAATAACCTTTGTCGTTAGTATCGTGGTGCATTAAATACCATTATTTTGTTATAGTAATCACCGTTTTGGTGGTCTATACTATATTATAACTTAAACGTGCAAGAAAGGAAGAAATTCATGGCACACCAAATAGAAACTATGGCTTGGGCTGGCGACGTTCCGTGGCATGGCTTGGGTATCGAGGTTACTGCTGATCTGACACCAGCTCAGATGATGAAAGCTGCTGAGCTTGATTGGACAGTATCTAAGCGTCCTGCTTATACTCTTGATGAGTCGGCATGGCATGAGGGTGTTGGCGTTATGACAGCCGACGGTCACCATTTCATTACTCGCGATAGCGATAATAGGATCCTTTCGCATTGTGGCGACGATTACGTTCCTATCCAAAACGATCAGATCTTCGACTTCTTCAAGAAGTTTACCGAAGCTGGTCATATGACTATGGAGACTGCAGGTTCGTTGCGTAATGGTTCTGAGATCTGGGGTCTAGCTAAGATCGCTGCAGACTTTGAGCTTGCTGGTGGTGATGAGGTTAAAGGTTACTTACTCATTAACCAGCCCCACGTTGCTGGTAAGGCTATGGTCATCAAGTTTACTCCTATCAGGGTTGTGTGTAATAATACATTGACCGTCGCCTTAAAAGATGGCGGTACAGCGTTCCGTATGCCTCATATTCGTGAGTTCGATATGGATGTTCGTACTGCCGCAGAGGAGGCTCTTGGGTTATCTAAGGTTAGGCAGCAGGAGTTCAAAGAGCAGGCAGAGTTCCTCGCTTCTAAGTCTTCTAAGACAGAGGCTATCATGGACTATATCGCTGAGTTGTACCAGCCACAGTTACTTATCGAAAAAGGTAAGGCGTCAGCCAAGGATGACTTCGTCATGCAGGAGAAGTTTAATAAGACTTCAGAGATGGTTCTTGATTCTATCGACCAGTCTCCAGGAGCTACCCTCAAAGCTGCCAAAGGTACATGGTGGGGTGTTCTAAACGGTGTGACCTATATCGAGGATCATAAGCGACGTGAGACCAATGGGGGTAACGCCCTTCATAGCGCATGGTTTGGTGCAGGGGCTAACCGAAAAGCTAAGGCTCTTTCAAAAGCTATCGAGTACGCCTCAGCTGCATAAGAAACGAGGCCGACCAGAAGGTGGCCTCCAACATGCCCCAAGGTTCGCTGCTGACCTTGGGGTTATCTCTTTAGTGATTATTTTGTTTATTTTGGGACTACTATTGATTACTTTGTTATACTATAATATATGTACAGTTAATAAAGAAAGGTAGAAAGATGATTTACATTTATGCACAGCGCGAGGCGTGTCAAGACCGTTTAGTTGCTACACTTGATGAGCTTGACCAAGTTGTACCCTTCCTTAATTTGGTAGACCAGTATGGTTATTGGCCAGAGGGTTACGAAGCTGTTATCTTTGCTTATCCAGTTGTGTATCACTTTACCGATACTCTTGTAGTGCTGGGTAGTTTCGATAGCCGCTCTTCGTTCTTGGTCGATAAGATGCCTGAGGTTTTCGATACACCTACTCCGTCATATGGTCCAGCCAGCGACGCACAAGAATGGTGGGGGTAGTTATGAAAATAGGAAACGAAGATATCCCTCAGTTCGAGCATCTTGTTCGAGAGGATGGAGGCATTTCGCAATTCGATCTTAATCGCACTATCCTTATCGAGTGTGAAGAAATGATCTCATATTTAGCATACTATCAAGCTGGGTATGTTGTTGTTACTGTTATACCATTAAACCTTAATTACGAGCCACATCCATCTTGTATGAAAGATGCATTAACAGTGAGCTTTACCCAATTCCAATTACAAGAAGACCCAGATCTTTGGCGTAAATGGATCGTAGAACATTTCGAAAAATACAATAGAGACACAGCACCTTGGGAAGATGTCATGCATATCGAAGACGGCTGGGTTCGTTACTAAAACTTGGGGGCTTTTGCCCCCAATGTTATTTCCTACAGGTTTGAGTGTCTGAGTGACTAAAAGCTAGATCATAATCTCATAATCTCATAATGTTTGCTGTAATGCTCTTCTACCTTGGATCTTGGACTATGAGATTTATAATAGTATAAATCATAGGGTTGTCAAATGTCATAGAAACGATAAGACGTCGCGGCAAAAGTTTCTTATACATACACTGTATAAACCTACACAGAACAACATTGGATAGTTGTTGCGCTTGGTAAGAGAAACTATTATGTTTACTTTGTTAAGCATAAATGGAGAAGATCTTGGCAAAGCCCCCAGTTTCTTTGGACACCTTAGAACACACACCAGTCGAACCGTCAGAGTGCGGATTATATTGGGTCACGCCCGACGGTAAGAGACTAAGACCATTGACGCCAGCACACAAAAAGTTCTGCCAGTTGTATGTACAAGGAGCGTCAGGAGCCGAAGCTGCTCGTAGGGCAGGATTTACCAAACATAAATTTGGAGCAAAAGTCCAAGGGTCTGCCTTGCTTCGTAAGAATCCTCTTATCGCAAATCATATAATAGAATTGATACAAGTCGAGCGAGAACGTGCAGCTGTGTCGATGGACTCGCATCTTACAGAACTTTCCCATCTTCGCGACGAGGCTAAGATAACTGGCCAAATCAGTGCAGCTATTTCGGCTGAGGTCTCGAGAGGCCGAGTCGCTGGGCTATATATCGAGAAGAAGGAAGTAACTGTATCAAAGGTTGAAACAATGTCGGACGAAGAGCTTGCTTCAAAGTTAAAGCAACTGCTTGACGGAGACAACATGAAAGTAGTGAACGATGTATCGTACAGAGAAGAAGCTGTATCAGGCTCTGAAGAAGAACTTGCCCAAGGTCCATTGGCAGAGGATCGAGACGGGAGCGTTGCAGCAGGGAGTACCTGACGTCAATGCTTGTTATGGTGGTCGTGAGTTTTGGCTTGAACTTAAGTGTACATTAAACGACCGAGTATCACTATCCCCGTTCCAATGTTCTTGGCACATGCGCCGTGCATCAGCTGGGGGTGCTTCATGGATCCTGGTTTCATCACCTAAAGCCCTGACACTACATCGTGGGGTTGATGCCCTACGGTTAATGGACCATGGTGTTTCATCATCTACTGCTTCATCATACAATGCCCCTATTGACTGGCCTCAGTTTTTGGCTGATGTTTGTTTGACTGACCGACTGATTGATTGATTGTCTGATTGATTGACTCGTGGCATATCTCGGCTTTGACTAGCATGATTATTTTGTTTATTTTGTACGTTATTTTGACTTTACATTGCTGCTTTACTATACTATATTAAGAGCATGGTTAGGGCGGGGTGTCCTACCAATTAGAAAGCAGAAAGGAGGCCATCATGGCCAAAGCAGCAAAGAAGACCGCCACTTCTCCAAAGGCGACTAAGTCACCAGCTCCAAAGAAGACAGCTTTAACTGTTGTCGATCCTGTCGGTAACTCTGGTATTCCTAGACCTGCACCAAAAGGTTTCAATGGTCGCAAGGTCACCCTCTTGACTAAGGAAATACCTAATCGCAAGATCGCTGGTCAGGCGATGATTATCCTGAATACTCTTGAAGCATTGGGCGGTACTGCTACGCAAGGCGAGATCGTTGATGCACTAGTGGATAATGGTCTTAAGACTGTCCAGGCTCCCAAGCGTATCTATGACTTCTATCGCAAGCTGTTGACTGAAGAAGAATATATCAAACTTGACTAATCTCCCTTGGGCGGCTGGCATCTGCTGGTCGCCCTTTCATCATCCTCTGTTCCTGAGTGACTGACTGACTACCCTTCATCATCATAAGCAGCACGCATATTGATTGATTGACTTCTTTCCTTTGATTTTATCAAAGGTATTGATTGATTGTCTGATTGATTGACTCGCGTAAGGGAGCTGATAACTTTGTTTATTTTGTACGTTATTTTGACTTTAAATTGCTGCTTTACTATACTATAGTATAAAGGTAGTTAGTTATAGAAAGGAAGAAAGTTATGGAAGCTGTTAGCGTTGAAAATGGTCGGTTGTCTCTAGTCTCATTACCTGAGTATGGTGACGTGGGTTGCGATGGCTTTGATTATCTGTCCCATCATAAGTATGGTCTTCTTTCTCTAGACCCTATCCACGCTCGATCTATTCGTTGGATGGATGGTGAGTCTTATCATGTTCCTAGGGAAGTCTCTCTCCTGTTTCAAGAAGCTGTGGAAAATGAGACAGGTGTCGCTGGCGGTCGCGATAAAGCTGACCTTATGATGGAAATGATTGGTTGGCGTCATGCCCAGCAGCTGGGGTCATGATCATGGAAGAGTGGAAGATTGTCGTGTTACTCATCTTTGTGTGGTTTGCAGTCGTTGGCTTCTGGTCGTGCGTATGCGTTGAGATGGAGAGGGAAAGGAGGAGGGACTCTTCATCATCATAAGAAAGCAGCAGCGTGGGTACAAGTTCGCTCACGCTCTCTTTTTGCGCGGGGGCGTTGATTGACTGACTGTCTGACTGGCGTTGTTTCGCTCTTACTATAGTATAGTTATCAACTATCAGCTGATAATAAATAAAGTATGAGCAGGGGGTTTACTATAGTAAGAAAATCGCTATAATTAATCGTGTTGAGACGGCGCGGTTGTCGTCTCCGGATTTGATTGGAGATTTGAATATGTCTAAGATTTCTAAGCCTTCTACTTCTGCCACTGTAACTCCTACTGTCGACGCCACTTCTATTGCGCGTTGCGGTATCCCTGCCCCGACTGCTAACGGTCGCGGTAATATTAAGTTGTCTTTGGCTCCGGATGCGGCTGATAAAATGGCTGCGCTTGAAAAGCCTTTGCCACCCCAAGCCCAAGCTATTCTTTATACGCTTGACCAGCTCGGTGGTACTGCTAGTCAAGCGGATTTGATTAAGGCTTTGGACGATAGCGATAGCGTGCTGTCTACTGTCCAGACGTCTACTCGTATCCTGACTTTTTATCGTAAAGGTCTCTTGGCTAAAGGCTTACTTAAAGCGGGCGTCTAGCCCACTGGCTGGGGCTTCGCGGTCCCAGCCTTACTTTTTGAGTCCCAGTCGGACACGGTCTGGCTGGGGCTTTTTCGTACCCCCACCACCCCTAAATCCGCGCACGGACTTTATATAAACAACATCGTCTTATAGCAGCCTCGAGATATGCCAAAAAATTTTACAAAAAATTTACATAAACCACTCATACTATTATTAATGGTCCAAGATCCCTAGTCAGAGATAAAAAATTAGTATATCTTTTTCCGCATATATTTTTGGAGGTATCTAATGAGCAATCCCCCTCGTCGTGCTGACATTCGTGGTCAGGATCATATATTGTCATATATCACGCCTGAGGAGGCTGATATTTTGAAGTTTTTAGGAGGGTCTGGCAGACCAGGACCAATGGGTATTCCTGCTTATGATGATATTGACGAAAGTTACGGCATCGACAGTTTTGACGATTATGGTGGCGGCGGTATGAATGAGGGTCAAGACAGTGTAACCTCTGATACTTATTCGCCTAGTGGAGGTGCCACAGGTGGTGGTGGCGGCGGCGGTCAAGATCGCGGGGGGATGGAAGATACTCTTAATAGATACCGTGATGAACTAGCTGCTCAACAACAAGAACAACAGCGTCAAGAACAAAATCGTCAATCGGAAGATGCTGCGCGAGCGAGAAAGCAAGCACTTGACTTTGCTAGAGACCAAGCTACTCCTCCTTCTCCATATGATGATTATTTAAATATAAACCCTCAATATCCTAATGCTCAAAATTTTGGCCGTCGTGTTGGTCGAACACCAGATTTCTCATCACAAGAGTTTCTAAAAGGAGGGAAACCCTACACTGGACCTGTTACAGAACCTTTATTTGATTTTTTAAATGCAAGAAGTCAAAGTGTTCCCCTTACAGCAGCCGATTTAGATCAACAAAGAAGATCAGGAAGTTATGATCCTAGCAAAGATACTTTTGATGAAGAGGGTGATTTTTTAACGGATAATAAAGGTTTTACCCAATCTGAATTTGAAAGAATTGCGGGAATTACGGATACTAATCCGAGGGGTGATAATCCTGCTGCGGGAAGTTCAACGGCGTTTGGTCGAGGAATTACTGCTGCGCAAAGAGCTTTAGGTTTAAAGGTTGGTGATAAAAGAGCGGGTATGACTAAAGGCCAACAAGATTTTTATCGCCAGCAAGCATATGAAAGATATAAAGACCCTTATGGCCAAGGGAAAATGTTCGTAACTATGAAGAACTATAACCTTAGTCCTGCAGAAAAGGCTGAATACGAAAGGCAACAAATATTACAAGAAACGGACAAACCTCAGCAAGTTGTAACTTATGCGGATTATGCTGATAAATTAGGCGAAGATTCTTCAAGATATAGACAGCCAAATACAATTCGTCCTGGATTAAGTGAAGGTGATATAACTGATCTCGGACGTGTTGTTGGTAGACCCCGTGAAATGAGTGATTCGGAACTGGTAGCAAGAGGTCTTTTTGCTATGACTCCAATGGGGATACCGTTAGCGGGTCTTGAAGCAGCTTTTGGTCTTAATAGAGAATTAGGGATCGAAGGTCAGCCAGGACCAGACGGGCAACCTTTTGTATCTGCTCCTGGTCAAGGGGGATTAGGTCAATTATTTAATGTAGCAACGGGTGGTGCGGGAACGAGAGCTATAGATAGAGCTTCGGAATTAGCTACAGGTTTAGTTAACAAACAACCTGATATTCCTGGATTAACTAGCGGTGCTAATGCTCAAGTAGATGTAGGAATTTATGATCGTCCTAATTTTCTTGAACGGTTATTTGGTGGTGAAAGTAGTTATAACGAAAGATATGGTCAAAATCAAAACCAATACCCAGAAGGTGGTGGAAGAGATGGAGCAGGAGAAAGTGACCAAGAGGATATTATTAGAGACCCAGAAGAACCAGTTGACGAGATAACTTCACCAGATGATCTTTTCGGTCAAGAAAAATATCAAGGTCCAAAGGGCGGTTTTATATTTGACCCTGTACAAAATTTACCAGAAGTTTATGCAGGTTATGCAGGAGGGTATCCACTGCCACGATTGAACAGTCCGTTTAGTCCTCCCTCTAATTCTAATTCAGGATTCCCTCCTTTGATGATGGGTCCAATTCGTCCTTATTATGGGATAGGTGGAATCCCTACTAGAAATGTCTGATAAAGTTACGCCTGATCAAAGTATTAGAGCTTTTCGAGGTGAGAACTTAATTAAAGGTCTTGGCCAGACGTTATCTCCTGATGAAGATGCCGTTGGTCGTTGGTATGGTTTTACAGCTGATAAAGCTAAACGCTATCCGTTTGATAAAAGTCCTTCTATACTTGGCGGCGCAGTTACAAGGACGATGGACGTTAGTCCTGACGAAATAATCGAGGCGGCTAGGAAAGCAAGATACCAACACGCTAAATCGGCACTTACCTTTAATTTAAAAAACGGTGTTGAAAAATCTAAAGCTGAAAATATTTATTTTAAAGATTTAAATGAGATTGATGATTTTCATACTTCAGTTAAAAAACAATTAGACGAAGGAACTCTTGATCGTGATCGTTTTAACTTTATGTTAAAATCGACGATACAAGAAGGGGTTTTTGATAAAAAAGGTCCAATAGATATTGGCGAAACATTTAAACGTGGTAATATTGGAATAGCTGCTTTAACTGGAGCCGCAAGAGCATTACCTAAAGCAGCTTTTGGTCTTGCCGGATTACCAATAGATGCTATAACAGGAGCAACCGAAACAGGATTAGATGCTGAGGAAGAAGTTGGTCAAGCTATGGGCGTAGACCCTGATGTTTTTTATCGGATGGATCCTGAACAATTTGATACTATTTATAATAATTTTAAAATGACTGTTGCTAAAATGCAGCAGGAAAGATCAGAGGATGCGAAAAAGGCATCTGGAGAAATGCGTAGCGCAGTGCCATTAGACGCGATGTAATTATGAAAACTAGCGAAGAAATATTATCGAAAGCAACAGGGATACAAGCGTATAATCCTACGTTTCGTGAACGGTCTACTAGGACTGTAGCAAATTTATTACGCGATAAATTTGGTATGGATAATTATAAAGCTGTTGAATTAGCCCAAGATATTTTCGGAAACCCTAACGCAGAGTCGATTTTAGGTTCATTAGGCGCGGCTACTTTTTCACCAGCCGAAGCGTTATATGGTGGCCAAGAAGGAGCGCGAGAATTTAAACGTGCTGATGATTTAGTTGGAAAAGGTATTGGAGCTGCGACGGTTAGCTTAAGTGCGCTTGAAGCGTTTCCAGCAACTGCGCTTATGGCTAAAGGTATAAAGCGGATGTTGCCGAAAGGTAGTCCTACTAAAGACGTTGATTTAGATCGTCGGAAAGTTACGCAAGGGATTGCAGCTTTACCGATAGCCGCAACAGGAATTGCAAAAGTAATCGGTGATTTACCGATGGGCGCGGCGACAGCTACAAAAGCTGCTGCAAAAACATTACCCAAGGTTACTGGTTCTTCGCTCTTGGATAATTTACCTTTTGTACAAAACCAACTTCGTAATGTTTTTTACTTAACAAAAGATTCTCCTAAAGGGGATTTACAAGGTATATATCATTTAAATGAATTAAAAACAGAATTAAAAGAATTAGCAGGAATGCCTAGATTAGCTGGACCACGATTACCCCCACTTTTAGATGATGCAGGGGAGGAATTAAAAATAGATGATGCTTTAAGAGATTTTTCTGAGCCGGTACGTGTTAAAAAACAAGAACTTGTAGAGTTAGTTGAAAGGGAAGGTGACGCAGGAGAAGCGTTATCGTCTCCAATTAGTTTAGAATTACTTGAAGATTTTATGGATCAAAACCCAGGAATGACTTTACGGAAAGCTATAGAAAAAGTAGACGATGAAATTAATACTGTTTTAAAATCTAAAAATATAGATAGTCTTTATGATGTAGATCCAGAGCCAGGATTTTTAGTCGATATGGATATGCAAAGAGAGTTAGCTATATCAAGACCATCCTATATGGGTGCGCCAATGAAAGATCCAGACCCTAGTACGACCTTCCGCACGGATAGGGACTATTACTCTGACAAATCCTCCAAGCTGTTTCCAGAGATGGGTGATTAATGCTTGATAATTTAGATTTTTCCCACCTTCCTCGCGAAAAAGCGGAACAAGCGTTTATAATCGCCGAAGAATTAAAACAACGCGAAGTTCGTAAACAATCACGCGACGATTTTTTAAGTTTCGTTAGGTTAATGTGGCCATCATTTATTGAAGGCTACCATCACCGTAAAATGTCGCAGACGTTTAATCGCGTAGCTAGAGGTGAATTAAAACGTGTAATTATTAATATGGGTCCACGACATTCGAAATCAGAAATGTCGTCCTATATGCTTCCATCTTGGCTCTTGGGTCTTAAACCTGATCTAAAAATTATTCAAGCTACGCACACAGGCGAGTTGGCTGTACGTTTTGGTCGTAAAATTCGTGACCTTGTAGATACCGATGATTATAAAAAGGTATTTCCTGACGTTTCTCTAAGAGCAGACTCTAAAGCTGCAGGAAGATGGGAGACGGCAAAAGGCGGAGAATACTTTGCGGCTGGTGTTGGCGGTGCGATTACTGGTCGTGGTGCTGATGTTCTTATAATTGATGACCCCCACTCGGAACAAGATGCGATGAGCGAAACGGCGATGGAATCAGCGTATGAATGGTATACGTCTGGTCCTCGTCAGCGTCTCCAGCCTGGAGGAACAATCATTCTTGTTATGACAAGATGGTCGAAAAAAGACCTAACAGGCCAGCTAATTAAGGCTCAAGCCCTTGATCCAAAGGCTGATCAATGGGAAGTTATAGAATTTCCTGCAATTATGCCCTCTGGGAACCCTTGTTGGCCTGAATTTTGGAAAATTGAGGAGTTAGAAGGAGTTCGTGCTTCTTTGCCACACGCAAAATGGGCTGCACAGTGGATGCAACAGCCTACTGGTGGCGAAGGTGCCATTATAAAACGTGAATGGATTATGACTTGGGACAAAATTGAGCCTCCTATCCCCGAATACATAATACAAAGTTATGATACAGCGTTTTCAAAGAACGAAAAAGCGGATTTTAGTGCAATTACAACGTGGGGAGTCTTTAAAAACGACGAGGACCACGGTAATTACCACATAGTTTTACTAGATTCCGTCAAAGATAGGCTTGATTTTCCTCAGTTAAAGAAAATCGCTTACGAAAGTTATATACATTGGGAGCCTGATTCAGTTATTATCGAAGCGAAAGCCTCTGGGATGCCTTTAACTCAGGAATTGAGGGCTATGGGCATACCCGTACAAAATTATACACCTACTAGAGGGAATGATAAAATTGCTCGGACTAACGCTGTGGCACCCATTTTCGAGTCTGGACTGGTCTGGGTACCAGAAACGAGGTTCGGAGAGGAACTTATCGAAGAATTATGTGAATTCCCTAACGGAGAAAACGACGATTTGGTCGATTCTACGACGCAAGCCCTTTTGCGCTTTAGGCAGGGTGGGTTTATACGTCAACCCTCCGATTACGAAGATGATGAACTAGATTATAAACTAAAAAGTTTTACATATTATTGAGGTAAGTTATGGCTGTTGAAAAATCTATTGCACAACTGGTTGAAACACCCTCAGAAGAGCTTGAAATAGAAGTTGTAGAGGAAGAACAGCCCTCTCTTTTCTCTGAAGACGACACTGTAATGTTAGAAGACGGTGGCGCGATTGTTGGATATGTTGAAGAGGATGAAAATGATGAAGAAGGTGATTTCTACGTTAACCTCGCTGAAGAAATGGACGAAAGAGACCTTCAAGAGCTTTCTTCAGACCTTATTGCGTCTTACAAAGACGATTTGGAGTCGCGTCAAGATTGGTTGGATGCATATACAGACGGTTTGGACCTTTTGGGTGTTAAGACGGAAGATCGAGATGAGCCGTTTAGAGGGGCTTCTGGCGTTACCCATCCGTTACTTGCAGAAGCTGCGACCCAGTTCCAAGCGCAAGCCTACAAAGAGCTGATCCCTCCAGGAGGACCAGTACAAACACGGATTATAGGCGAGCATACCCGAGAGATAGAGGAACAAGCGGAACGTGTTCGTAATTATATGAACTTTATGGTTCTAGATGTCATGGAAGAGTATGATCCAGAGCTAGACCAGATGTTGTTTTACCTTCCTCTTTCTGGGTCTACGTTTAAAAAGACTTATTTTGACCCTACTCTTAATAGACCAGTTAGTAAGTTTGTAATGCCTGACGACTTAGTCGTTTCGTACACTGAGTCTAATTTAGATACTTGCCCTCGGATCACACATTCTGTAACTATGAACTCGAATGATATTCTCAAGTTACAAGTTGACGGGTTTTATAGAGAAACAGAAATACAAGAAGATAGTGCCTCTCTAAATGAAAACGAAGCTAAAGAAAAAGTTGCAGATTTAACTGGATTTCGTAGAACAATACAAAACGAAGACAGTATTACCCTTTTAGAAATGCACGTTGACCTTGATCTTCCAGGATTTGGGCATGTGGACGAAGACGGAGAAGAAACAGGCATAGCTGTTCCATATATTGTAACGATTCACGAAGACAGTAATGAAATTTTATCTATTCGTCGTAATTACAAAAAAGATGACGCTAAAAAGAGAAAAATTCGTTATTTTACCCATTATAAATTCATGCCAGGATTGGGATTTTATGGTTTTGGCCTCATACATATGATTGGGGGCTTAACTAAATCAGCAACTTCTATTTTACGTCAGCTCATTGATGCAGGAACATTAGCTAATCTACCTGCTGGGTTTAAAGCAAGAGGATTACGTGTTCGCGATGAAGACTTGCCCCTACAGCCTGGAGAATTTAGAGATGTAGATGCTCCAGGATCGTCTATACGCGAGGCAATCATGCCTTTACCGTATAAAGAGCCGTCTGGCACCCTTTTACAGATGCTAGGCGTCCTCATAGAAAGCGGTAGACGTTTTGCCTCTGTAACTGACCTAAACGTAGGCGAAGGGAGTCAGGCGAACCCTGTAGGCACAACAGTGGCCTTATTAGAACAAGGCACAAAGATTTTATCAGCTATCCATAAGCGTCTTCACTACGCTCAGAGGCAAGAACTTCGTATCTTAGCAGAAGTTATAAAGAATTTTCTTCCTAATTCTTATCCCTACAAAGTACCTAATGCTAATTCTGAAGCTAAAATAGATGATTTCGACGATAGAATTGATGTAGTGCCAGTGAGTGATCCTGCGATGTTTAGTATGAGTCAAAGGGTGACTATGGCGCAAACTCAACTACAAATGGCGCAAACTGCTCCGCAAATACATGATCTACATGAAGCGTACCGTAGGATGTATTCTGCTTTAGGAATACAAAATATAGATGATATATTACCGCCAAAGGATGAGGCAATACCTAAAGACCCTGTAAGTGAAAACATAGATTCTTTAATAGGCAAGCCGTTAAAAGCGTTTGAAAGTCAGAACCACGACGCTCACGTTGCTACACATTCTGCATTTTTACAAGACCCAAATATACAAAAGAATCAGGTCGCTAGTCAAGTTTTGATGGCGCACATGCAAGAGCATTTGGGTATGAAGTATAAGCAACAGGTAGAGCAGATTATTGGTCGTCCTATACCTGCTGAGGGCATGGTAATGGATCCACAACAAGAGGCAGCATTAGCGGAGGCAACAGCAATGGCTACTCAACAAATTAGTCAAATGGCTCAACAAGCAGCTGGGACAGGACAATCTGATCCTATTGTTATGTTGAAACAACAAGAGCTTCAGATACAACAAGCTGAAGTACAACGTAAAGCTGCAGCAGATCAACAAAAAGCTCAACTTGAAGCCGCTAAACTTCAACAGCAAGCTCAACTTGCTCGGGCAGAAATAGAATCTGATGAAGATATTGCTGCGCTTCGGGCGAACGTCTCTCTAGCTACAAGGAAAAATTAAAATGAGCCGTGTTCAAGAAATAATGGAAATGATAGCTAATGAAACTGACCCAGATAAGCTGCAAGTATTAGAGTTTGATTTAAGACAAGCTATGGGTCGT
>Ga0098043_1000040_pt1 | contig 36498 bp, 46 predicted proteins | sample 9B_taG_FD_92581 | JGI IMG/M metagenome (GOLD analysis project Ga0098043, IMG submission 92581) | Marine viral communities from the Subarctic Pacific Ocean - 9B_ETSP_OMZ_AT15188_CsCl metaG | ecosystem: Environmental > Aquatic > Marine > Oceanic | place: Subarctic Pacific Ocean | collected 2015-01-10 | reverse complement strand
TGTTTTGAATTTCAATACTAACACTTGAAACCTTAAGGAATTGTTGCCCAAAGGCTTCTAAACTTCCCGAAGAAAAGAAGAAAGGCGCACCAGAATTTGTTCCTGCATTCCAGTTGAAAAGGTTGTCATTTATAGAAACACCATTTCTTGCTTCGTAAGTCGGAGCAATACCCCCTTTGTGGTAAATATCAGTAATACTATCAACCAATCTTGAGTTAATATCAACATTAAACTTAACCTCTTCACCTTCTGCGGCTTCAATAGTTAATGAATTAACACGGTTTCCTCTTGCTATACGAGTAAAAGATTGACTTTCTTGATTAACTGCATCTTCAACAGCATTTGCATCATATGAAGCATTAGTTGTAAGAACCGAAGGGTCTTTTGATAAAGACTGTTCAAGACTAAATGATGGTAAATCACTTGTATTTCCTTCTTCAATAGTATATGTAATCATCTCGCCAGTATTTACTTGATTCATTTGTGATGCAGTTGGATAAAGAATAGGGTTATATGGAGGAAGAATTTCATTTGAACCATTAACTGTTCTATACATAATTGGCCCAGTATTGACAATATCGGCATCAGTTGATACTTGACCTGATAGCGAATCATTTCCATCGGAATCATGAACAAATACTAAATCATTACCACTTGCAAGGAATAATTCTCTATTTGCGGCAGGAATAGCAAAAGTTACATTTTCGTTTGTTCCTGCTATATCGGGAACATCACTTAATGTAATTGCATTATTATCATAATCAATAGCAATAATAGTTTGTGCGCTTGAAATGCCTGTTGAAGTAACAGTCATTCCAATAACAAGTTTATCTAAATCTGTTGCATTATCTAAAGCAATAATAGCATCAGCAGTATCAAAAGTAGCAGGTAAAACTACATTTGTGCTTGCAGTTGTAATTTCAGCAATTGTTCCCGCACCACTTGTATAAGTAATATTATTAATTCCACCAAGAGCATAATAAAGCCAAGAACCGTTATTTGCAGTTAAAGCAAGGCTTCCACCCGAAGCAGTTCTAATACCTTTATATTGGTAAGAGAAGTTTCTTGTTCCGCCAAGACCTAAATTCATTTGCTTAAGTTCTTGTTCAAGTGTAGGGAAAGTAATTGTTTCAGCAATACCAATCCAATTATCAGCATTTAATCTTTGATTACTGCTATCAGGTTTTGATGGTGAAGGTGAACCATATCCTTTAATAATGATTCTGTGTCTTTTATCAGTTGCAAATGCAGCAACAGTTGATGAAGAAGTTAGTGTATTCCCAGTATTAGATTTAATTGTGTGGGTTGAGATTAATGTATCGTTAGTATCGTTATATATTTCAAACTCGCAACCAATATACAAATTCGTTACAAGTTCATAAGTAGTAGCAAAATCTGTAAAATGCAAAATATTCGCATTTGCCGTATCTTGTGCTACATTTGAAATCGCTAAGTCATGCTCAGGGACTAAAACTGTTGAAGCCCCACTTCCTAAAAATATATTACTGTTCACCATATTAATCTCCCCTTTCCTTACTTACTTACGAGGGAATGTTTAATGCGTATCTTTTCGCTTCTAATGTTACTTTATATCCAAAAAGCCTCTTTGCTCGGTCATTACTTTCACTTCTTGCTCCTAAAAATAATTGTTGGAATTTAGAACCATCACTAGCAGTATAGCCTCGCCTTTTGCTTTCAAGAGTCCTACGAAGTATCAAGTATATAGCCCTTAGCCTATCCATGCCGTATGACGCATCTTCTCCCCCTCTTTCATCGTGTAATACTCTTATATGTAAAGTAAAAGTGTATGATTCATTTCTTATATCATAAGAAGCAGTTGGATATTCAATATTCTGTGAATCTTCAAATACTACTATTGTTGCAGGAGTTCTGCTTAAATCAACACGCTTTCCTTTATTAACTGACATTGTTCTAATATCAATTATATCTGGAGTTACTGCATGAGAAGGATTAATTTCTCCTGATGAAACTAAAGCAGTTGCATTAGTAGACCAATTACTTGTAATTAAATCTATGAGTAGAGTGACTTCATCAATGATAATACCTCCTTATTCATTTCTTTATTAATAAATTTAGAATATGCTTCGCTTGCATTTTGAATAACTTCTTCATCACTAAAAGATACATCATAACCTAATATTTCTGATAACTCTTTCATAGCCAATTGCCTTTCTTTTTCTATACTTAATAATTCATTAAATTTAGATAAATCAACTTTGAATGCCATAAAAATCAATCCAAGAAATAAACTAAATCACCTTTGCCTTTCAAAATATCCATAGCCTCTTTACGAAGAATATCATACTTTTCTTTTGCAGTAATATTTCCTCCAGTTTCAGCAATTAAAACACTTTGGTCGTCCATTCTTATTATTTCCGATGCTACGAGTTTAGTGGTTGCTTCATGAATAGCAGAAGGAACTCTATTATCTCCAGCAATATACGAAACAATAATAGAATTATTTGTATGATAAGGATAATCTCTTAAAAAGAATATTCTACCTTCTTCATTAATTGTCCAGTAAGAACCAAGTCTTTTTAAATCTTCTTTGTCTGTAAATGAAGATAAATTACAAACAGTTGGTATAGATTCAGTTGTTGTAAATGTTAAATCAGTTGTTCCACTTGCCGAAGAAGATGCACTTAATACTACATTTGTTGCATCTGTGATTGAAACAATAGTAATTGTTCCTGTAATACCTGTTCCGCTAACTTCCATACCTACGGCTAATTTAGATGAATCAACAACAGTAAGAGCCGTTGATGCATTTATAGTCGTACATGACTGTTTTATGGTTGCCTTGAGAACGCAATCCGAACCATCATCGCTCAAAAGTAGGGAAGATACATTAATTTGCTTGCCGTTTGACTTGTCTTTTGAGGCATAGAAAAAGTCAGAAATAGAAAGATTAGAAGAAACTAACTCTTTTGTAGCAGTAGCCCCAGTATATTGTGAAGTTGAAGGGAATTGTTCATTAACTAAAGAAACAATTTCAGCCGCAGTTGTTTTTATACCGAAGGTATTACAAAATTCATCGTTGGCTAATTGAGTAATATCATTTTCCGACAGTAGTTCAAAAGATACTCCGTCATTAGGTAATTGTAATATAATTGAATTTAAATCTCTAAAGTTGTCTAATAAAGTTACTTTTGCTTGGGCTGATGCTATTTCTTCATAGTGGCTACCTTGCCATAATTGTAATGAAACTATTTTACGAACTTTCATTTGTTTTAATTGAATAAAACCAACATATCCTCCATAATAATAAGTATTTGGCCCTCTTGTAAATTCAAAGTTATGGTATTCATCTTTAGTAATAATAGGTCTAAAAGAACGCTTTACTTTATCATCAACTATACCTTCAACTCTTTTAATAATAGCACCAACTTGAGCAGTTGTTGGATATGTTGTTCCACTAAAAGCAGGAATTTGCAATAAATCAGCAACTTCTGTTGCATTTGTATAAAATCCCCTGCCTTGTGTATAATTCGGATTTATTTCCGTAAAATCACTTGGGGAAATTGTTGTTCCCATTTTACTCACCAAATTTATCAGTTAATGTTGTAATATTTTCTTTTAAATCGTCAATAACATTTGACATTTCATCATTTCTTCTTCTTTGCATAGGACTTAATTTATATTCACCATGATTAGTTAAAAGAACTTCTATATGTAAAATTGCTCCTGCAAAAGCCTCTTGTATGTTAGCATAATAAACTAATGGATTTATTCGTTCTCCTGCCCCAGTAACTACGGCTAAAGCCTTATCAGTTCTTCTTCCGAATTTAGCAGGTGAATCAATAATTGCTCCTTTTCTTGGTGGTCTTGCTTCTCTTTTTGAGGCTAGTTTCCTACCTCTTAATACTTTAGCATCTTCTTCATTAGAAGAGTCTAATTCTCTTTCATCATAAATAGCAACATAATCCATTTTTTCTACTTCACCTAATCTTGATAGTTGCTTTTTGCTAATAGTTGCTTTTCTTACGAAAACAACATCATCATCTTTAGCCTTAAGTTTATCATATTCTTCTTTATCAATATAATCACCTTTGTATTCAACTATACTACCACTTTTATACAAGGATTTTACTTCAATAAAATCACTTATTTCTAATTCTTCTTCTTCTTGGGCTTTTTTATCTTTAATACGACTTTGCATGGATTCTTTAGAATAAATCTTACCATATCTTTTTTTGATTATGTATGCATCTTTTAATCTTTTATGTTCCCCACCGCCCCGTTTGATTGTTTTAGGCAATTCTCCGATAGAATCATTGTCTTTGAATCTTTCCATATCGGAAGTAATTTTTAAATTAAATACTGCTATTTCTCTTGCTTTTTCACCGTAAGCATCTTCGGGAGCATCTTTTAATCTGTATTCTTTAATAGTTCTATGAGTTGTTGAAAGTTCATTACTTGGAGTTCTTTGGTCGCCATCAATTGTAATAATATAGTAATTAGGCTTATGACTTATTTTATCTTTAGATTGTAAAGCCATATATTCTGCATTACTGATTACTTTTCCTGTTTCAACATTAGTCCATGCTTCACTTTCAAGTTCTTGAGCCTCCGATACACTAATTTGTTTATATTTTCCATTTTTATCTAATATTTCAATAGATGATATAACCATATCTTCTCCTTCTTCATTTTTACCTGCTTTCCATTCACCATCATTTTCAAGAAACTTTTCAACTTTACGAGTCAATGAATTATTTACATCTTTTTTTGTTTTAAAATGACATTCTCCTATGTAAGTGTAGCAACTATATGGATTACTAAGATAAGGCGTAATTAATTCTTTAACCTCTTCTAACAAAGGAATAAATTTTTCTTCTATTTCATTAAGAGTTTTATCAGGAACGGATATTCTGGTATTTTCTGCTGCTAATGTTTTATTGTCTGTGTGTTTTACTAAACCTTTGTCTTTTAATTTGTAAATCTTTTCTTCTTGCATTTCTTCTGTTCTTTCAGCAAGTGAAGAAATACCCATTTCAATAAACTCTTCGTGATTTAATTCTATTGCCGCACCATCTTCAATAAATTCCACTAATTCATCGTTTTCATTCCTTTTTTCTTTTACAGGAACAACAACAACAACTAATGTTTCGGATAGGGCTTTAACCGTTTCTTCGGGAATTTCAACTGCCATATCCATAACTATTCTCGGCAGTTGAGTTTTACTGTTTGATGGGTTAAAATCAGGTTCTTGTCCTGTTTGCTCAATCAAATAATCTAATTTTTGTTTTTTAATTTCATCTTCACTAAAAGGAGATTTAAAAACAATATTACCGTTACCATAACTGAATCTATCAGGGTCAATTTCCTTAGTATCGTCTTTTGGCACTTTAGTAAATGTTAATGTAGCATTTATTCCATATTCATCAGGAGTAAAGGATTCTAAATAATCATCTATATCAAAGTCTGGTAAATTTTCAATAGCCTGTCCAAATTTTAATGCACCGAAACCACGCAAACGATTTAGTTTAGATGAGTCATTTACATCTTTAATTTTCATCTCTTCTAAAAAATCCATATTTGCAGGAATATCTATTCTTTTGTTTTTTATTTTTTTGGTAGTGAAGTTTTCAATGGCTTTTGTTCCATCATCATGTCCTCTTATCATAGGAATAATAGGTTCATTAAGTATCTCTTCAAGTATCTCTTCAAATGCTTGAACTAAAGGTTCAACTGGTTTACTTTCCTGAATTAAATTTGCTTTTGCTTCTCTAAAAAAAGAAACAAAGTCAATATTTTCTTCTTGCAAAAACTCTTTCATTTCTTCTTTAATTGAACTTTTAAAAGAAGGAAAAGAACGCCTCCTGTTGCCCCAAAGAAAATCAACCATTTATTTCAACCTCACATTAGCCATTTAGCCCATGCTGCCCCTTTTTGAATTGCTGAACCTAATCCTAAACCGCTTTGTGGCGGTTCATAACTCATTTGTCCTTGAGCATCAATCCAATAAGGACGGCCATAACCGTCTGTTCCCGATGGCGGAATAGGATAACCGCTTCCATTATTCATAGCACCTTGCATTTGTTGATATTGTTGTGTTTGTCCTGTTATTCCTGCAATAGCCATACCTGCGGTTGGTTGAGCCATATTACTACCAGAAAAGCCTTGTGATTCTAAATACTGTTGTTTAGCCATTTTTCTTTGATTCACTACTTCTGTATTAATAGCAGATTGTAATAGTAAATTTAAATCTAAATCAATATTTTCTTGAGTAATTCTTTCGTATTCTCTCAAAGCATCTCTATTTACAGTAATACTACTTCCTGTTGCATCAAAAGAAAGTTTTGCAAGCATTTGTGAAACAACACGCTCAATTACATCTTCCATTAGTTTTTCAAGAGCCGATAAAAATTGCTCACCGTGATACTGGAAAAATTCTTCAACATGATTATCTTGTAATGATAATAAGTTGTTCATTGATTTAAATTGTTGGTCGCCTTGTGCTTGAACTCCCGCTAATACGGTGCTATTGCTTGTTCCTAATAATCCCATGTTTAATCCTCTTTAGTTTCTTTTGTCGTTAGTTTTTCAACGGTTTCAATGTCATTATTTAACATTAAATGTGTTAATCTTTCAGTCATTATGTTAATTTCTGTTATTAGTTGTATGACTTCTTGTGTTGCCGTCCTGTTATCTGCTAAAGCGGGTGGCTTAATAAACCAACCGCTTGCAGTAAGAGCCATTACATCTTTTTTCGTTAAATCAGTAATTGGCCCACTTTTCATCATTTTTGGAATTTTAGGAACAAATCTCTTAAACTCTAAACCATGTTTATCAGCCAGTATTTGTTGTTGAAGCATCTCTAATTGCATATACATAGAGGAATGCTTAGGACAATATGTTCCCATAAGAGGTCGTCCTTTAACTACTCCGTCTAAAGGTATTGGAGGTCTTAAATAATCTCCCTGCTCCCAAACATGGTGCATTCCACAAACAACACATCTATCTTTTAAATTAAACTTTTTTCCATATTTAATGCCTATAAAAGATTTCTTTTCTGCAATTAAAACTTTAGTAAGTTCTTTTAATTGTTTTTTGGGTTTTATTTCTGTAAACTTATACTCCACTACTGCTCCGCTTGCTCTTGCTTGTTGTATTGGTGTTAATGCCGGATTAAATTGTTGCGGTGCGTTCTGTCCTATTAATTGGTTTTGATACATCTTTCATTCCTCAGTAATCTTTTATCATTGTCATTACGCCTCTATATACCATTTCGGGGTCTGACTTTGCTGAAACTATATATTTAAAACAAGGTATTCCTTTATCATTTAATTGCCTCATTCCATACTTAAATGGTTCAAATATTTCATGTTTATCTATGGTTTGTCCTTCTGCTAATGGATATTTTTCTCCCCAAATGTCGTATTTATTAGCCCATATTCCTATCGCCATTGGATAATCGGGTTCTCTCTTTTTTCTCCCAGTAGGCCAAAAATCTGAACATATCGTATCAACTAAAAATTTCCATGCTACTTGATGGTCTAAATTTGAATTGTTATCTAAATGTCTATGGTCTATCATAAAAATAATATATCTTACTTTACGCTTTTGCATATCTTTTACCCATTCTTTCCAGTAAATCGCTTCTCCTCCAATATCAGCACTTTTAATTGTATGTGAATCTCCATCTATTTTAACATTTTTTCTTGAGGCTCTATGTAATCCAACTGTTCTTTCTTGTATTGTCGGCACTTCTCCCCTTGTTCTTAATTGATGACTTAATGTAGTTTTTCCTACCATTGTTGCCCCATAAACACCAAAGTTAATCGCATGGACTTTTTTCCAAAAACCAATTACTGCCTCACCAACTAATATGGCGAATCCTGTCATTAATGACATTTAATGCCCCCATAAACCACTCACCGCACTAATAATCCAACCCATGATGTTTATATCAAAAACACCCATTATATTACCAATAAGAAAAGCAGATAATCCTACACAAGAACCCCAAAACCATGCTCTCATTTTCAAAAAGAAAATATCAGCAGAATGCGCCCTTGTTTGATTATAAGCGTAATCCGAGTCGGAAAAACCCATCAAATCGCCAAAAACCATTTAACCAACTCCTATTATTGGAGTGTGGCTAAAAACTCACTACCAACGGCATTAGAATCTTCTTCCTGCAATTGGGGTTGATAGAAAGGTGTTGAACCACCAAACTGTCTTGCGCTTTCTCGCATTTTTTGTCTTTGTTGTTCATCTCTTGCTTTTCTTTCCCAATAAGCAGCAATTTTTCTATCCAGTAGCCACATCTCTATTTTGTCATTAAGTGCTAAATCAAATAATGCTTTCATTACCATTATTGCACCTATTGTTCCTAATCCGAATAAGACTGAATGCGCTATTGGGCCATAAGGAAAACCAGTTCCGAATTGAGCATAAGCAAAGACATTTGCTCCACTTAATGCACCAACAAAAAGAATAGTCATAACTAATCGTGTATCTGTATTTAAAGCCGCCATAATATCACCTCAAGCGAAGTTAATGAAGGTTGAAGCATCACCATTACCGCCAGTCTTTATTTCTTCATAATAAATACCTTTAGACATAATAATTCCATGCAAATCCATTTCAAATGATTGATTTGCAGGAACAGCAACCCTACAAACTTCTTTATCAGTGTTTGAAGTACCGTCAAAAACCTTCACTAAGACTTTACTTCCATCATCAGCAACAACATGAATAGAAACTAATTTACATTGTCCGGTAAATACTTGGGTATTTTCTGTTAATAATCCACTACTTCTGCAACTCGGCATACTTCATCTCTCCGCCAAATAACGATTGAGGGCGCACCCTATTAATCGTATCGGTTCATTCTTTCACTAAAGAAGATTTACTCGTTTTAGGAGCAGTTTTCTTCTTTGTTGTTGTTTTCTTAGGTAAGAGTAAATCAACTAATTCTTTATTAGTAGTGATTGTTTTTCCTAACTCCAAAGAAACAGAAGGAAATAATTCAGCATCTACTGATTCTAAATCTTTCCTATCTGCCTCTTCAAAGGTAAACATTAGGTTTTTATCACTACAACGGAAAAGAGCCTGTAAAGCAGGTATTTGTGTTTGAATCCCTCTTTCAACACGGTAGCCTCTAACATTTAAAGGTTCAAACCCGCCTGTATCAGATAATGTGACTAAAGCCATTTTATCGCCTCAAAGTGAGCCAAAAATTCTTAATCGCAAAGCACAACCAACATCTGCATCATTAGCAGCAGCAGTAGCGTTTGTTCCGTCTAAATTGGTTACTACTACTTTAAATGAAGTTGCTGATTCATAATTACCTGCTACATCAGGATTTGCTCCACCTGCGCCAATAAGAACATTTGCGGTGAAAGTCCTTCCTTCATATCCTGTAATCAATACTGCATGAATAGTTTTTAATCCTACTCTACTAGCGTCAATTTCCGCACCTGCGGCAATATGCTTTGTAATGTCTAAAGCGACATCAACCATGTATTCATCGCCAATTGCCTTTGGTTTTGAAAACCCTTTATGGTCGGGTAATGCCCTAATTGTATATTCTAATCCCAATTAAAACACCTCAAAGCAAGTTTGTGATTTTACCTTGACCTTTAAAGTATGAACAGCCAACTTCCGCAATTGTTCTATAAAGAGCCTTGTTTCCAAGATGGCCGACACCGAATGGGTTTCCGTTTGAAATACCATCTTCAAAGTATTGAGTTGGTTTCATAACAGATAGCCACAAATGGTCTGTATCAAGGAAAAGCATATCACTAATACAAGAAGTATCAGCACCAGTTGAAGGCATAGCCGCAACAGGAATCATAGGTATATCATAGTAAGTTGAAACTCTAAATCCTACTTCTTGACCCTTTACACCACGAACACCGTTTACAGTCGGAACAATTTCTTTTCTATCCATAAATCTTTCTTGTGCTTGCAATAAGTCAGAAATAGTTTGAAGTGTATCATATCCAGTTAGAATAACCTTTGGTGAACCACCTGCAACTCTCAAGTCTCTAAGAGTCTTATTAAGAACAGTTAGTGTTAATTGACGAGAATTTGCACTTCCATATCCAACTCCGCCAAAATCAACCTGTGCATCAAGGAATGAAGAAGCACTACGAGCCTTACCGTAAATAGATTCAATAGCAGCAACACCTGAGTTTGATGCAGTTAAAACAGTTCCAGCAGCCATAGCGTCTAATTCGCTCTTAGAAGAAACAACCTTCATCAAAGAAGTATAGTTTCTTTGAATGTTTCCAATTTGGTTTGTAGCCGATAAATTGTAGTTTTCAAGAGGCATAACAAGCATAGCGTTTTGAGTTTCAGCATGGTGTTTACCCATATCTTCTCTCATTTGCGCTCTAATATCGCCAATTCCATCGTCAATTTGCGCCATTTCCATAGCCAATTCGCTAAACTCAAATTGATGAGCAACAATCTTTGGACTTGTGAACAATTGCTCGTATTTTGGAGCAATAGACGCTAAACCGTCAGCAGGAGTTGAAAGAGCCGCATTTTCAGGAACACCACCAATTAAATCTGGTCGCATTGTTCCCGCTACTTGGCTGTTTTCTGTACCACTACCAATAGAATCAGCATCAGTAGCACGATTTACACCTGTTAAATCAAGGAAATTACCGCTACCACCCGCAGGTCGCTCACTTAATACTCTCCAACCGCTTGAAGTGTATGGCCTCTTTGAAATAACGGAAAGTGCATTACATTCCCTGTTTAGCATAGACCACACTTTTTGTCCATATACTTGATTATACAAAGCACCAAGTGAACTTGCTGCTCCTGCTGAATTAGTAGTTGATACGCCTAAAGCAGCGTCATGGCCTGTATGCAATCCAGCAATAGAACCTGCTTGCTTAAGCAATTGGTTGTTAATACCAGTATGGCCTGTTAATCCGTATGTTTGTGCTTCTAAATCTCCAATTGTGTTAATATATCCTGTCATAATAAATCACCTCAGTTAAATCCTCCAACCATCTTATGAATATCTGACCAATCTAATTCAGCCATTTGTTCCATTGTTGGGAGTTTAATATTTGCTTCTTCTTGTGCTTTTAGGATTGTTTCCTTTTCAGCCGTCAAAGACTTTCTTAAAGCAGTAAATTCTTCTTTAAGTGAAACAATTTCGCTTTGTGCGTCATATTGTGATTTTGCAAGAACATTCTCACGGTTTGACCTTTCATGAGCAAATCGGTTTTCAAATTGCTTTTGAAGGTTATCGTAAGCCAACTTTTCAAGTTGTTCTTGGCGGAAAGCCTCGTAAGCCTTCTCAATATTAGCAACGCTCAAATCAAGTGTTTCTAATTCTTTGTTGTTAAATGCCTTAACTACTGGCAAATCAGAAGCCTTTGGGTTTCCATTGTCAATAACAATTCTATCCGCAGGTTCACCGATTTCAACACCAGCACCGTCAAGAGTTGAAAGAAGGGCTTTTGATTCCATGTCCTTATATCCGCCTTTTTCTTCTTCAGGCATCATATCTTCTTCTTCGTCCATGTATTCGCCACCCATTTTCTCTTCTTCGGGCATTTGCTTTTCATCTGTCATTTCATCTTCTTTTCGGAGAGTATTAACTTCAGCCATTAATGCGTCTAACTCTTCCAATGCTTTCTCAATTTTACTCATAGTTTTCACCTTATTTTTTGTTTTGTCTTGTTTTAGAATATCAAACTTTGCTTCAGGGTTAATTCCTTTTTCACAGATAGTTACCTCATGTAGTTCAAGTTTGCTTATTTCATTAAATTCGCCTAATTCTGGGTGGTTTTTCTTTACTTTCTGTAATGCTTGCCCTCCAATGCTAAACGACCTTAATGAACCTTTTCTGATGCCTCTATTTATTTCTTTGGCTTTTTCAATATCATCTCTTAATTTAATTACAACAAAGAATCCAACATCATCAACTTCTGTTTTCCATAATCTCCCTGTTTTATCTCTATATGATTTTACTACTTCCCCAACTTGAACATTTGAATGATTAGTCATTACATTTCTAAACTTAGGGTTCTCCATATATTTGTTTACTGCTTCATTAAGAGCCTTGAGTGTGATTAAATCATTTTGTTTATCAACGATTTCAATGCTTGCATATCCTCCAATCATCAAGTTATCGCTTTTAAGAATCCTGAAATCATGAGTATTGTTTGACATTACCGCAGATGACATTTCCTCTCAACCCTTCTTATTACTTACTGGTATATAAAGAACAACTAATCTTCGGTAGGAATGGACAATTTATTATACCTATCTTCGTATATATTCCATTTTCCTTTATCGTTTTCAGTATCGGCAGGTTCTTGTTTATACCCCGTCCATGCTAACCACATAGGTTTATTATCAATAGGAATTACTCTAATATGCATTTTAGTTTCAAACTTATTTCCTTTTAAGAAATATTCGTGATAACCGTCTTTTTGCACACCAAGTTCAATATCTCCGGAATCAATTACTTTTCCTCTTTCAACATTCTTTGAAACTTCTGCTGGATATTTACCAGCCGCACCAAATAAATCAAATAACTCTTCTTCATTTTCTATATCAATAGTCCAATTAAGATTCTCTTTGTTTATACTAATGGCTAAATGAACTCTATTATCTTCTCGGTTATATATTTTGAATTTACCATTCCTGTATTCTTTTGGAGTTTTATACTCTTTTTTAATTTCTTCACCATCAGCCAATTTAATTGTAGGGTCAGCGTGTAATTTATCATCAATCATTTTAATGTGTTCTCTTTCTTGCGCCCACTTACCTAACTTTCTTTGCTTAGATTCTAATACTGTTTCATATAATTCAGTAAAATCTCTTTTTAGATAATCATGCACATCTTTAGGAGTTTTATCACCTTTTTCTTGTAAATAATTAAAAATAGCAACAGTTAATTCTCCTTGCTTTGTTTTCATTATTTCTTCTGCTTGAGCCTTCCACATATCTAAATCTGCTAAAGCATTTTTAGACATTAAATTATTCTCTTCAAAACCATATACTACAAAACCATTTGTATCATATTTAATTATAGCAGTAGTTTCTCCATGAATATTATCAGTAATTTTTACTCCTTTTTTAAATGCTTCAACATTATAATTTAAAGATTTTTTAGTATCTTTTGACAATAACTCTAAAGTAACTAATTTATCAGGATATTCTACTTCAGGTATTTCAATTACTTTAGCGGAGAATAAACTAAATCCATCTCCTTTCTTCTTTACTTCATCAACCTTTACTCTAATTATATCGCCAATATCTACTGCGACCTTTGTATTCAATGCTTTTCCTACATCAAGATATTTTCTTCCGTCAATTTCTTTACCGTTCATATCTTCAGGAATTGGCCCAACACCAACATTATAAGAATAAAGATTACTTTTAGTCTTTTTCTTGTCTAAAACAATAACATCTAAATCAACAAACTTTTTTAATTTAATCCACTTAGGATTCTTTTTAGTTCCAACATAATATGTTGAGGTAGCATCTTTAATTACAACTCCTTCAGATGTAGGCATTTCCATAATTTGTTTTGCATATTCTTCTAAATCTTTTAAACTATCAGCCTGTCTTGTATCTTTCTTTGAAGGGAAATTTAAATATTCAGATGATTTAGCAGCGTAATTATTGAATAGAATAGTCATTCTATTTTCTAATTCTTCATCAAGTAATGTCTGTGCTTCATGTCGCATAATATCAAATACATGACACTTTAATTTAGCATCTTTATATTTACCTTTAAAAACATGAGCAATAGTATCTGCACGATGTAGTGGTTCTTCTTCATCAAAAAGAACTAATTCAGCATCAAACATACAATCTCCATATTCTTTCTTTTTTAATTCCTTAACTATATCTTCACACTTATCAGTAATGTCTTTTTCATTAAAAGAATAAACTTTAACTCTATTATCAAGTTTATGCAATTGAACTCTCATACCATCATACTTTTCTTGAATATACCAATTTCCGCTAAATCCCTTTAATTCATTAATATCATTAATTTCAAATATGCGATACATTGGTTTATTAGGAATAATAAAATCACTAACGGACTTTTCTTCGGACTTTTCTTCTTCGGACTTTTGCATATCAATATCCTTAAGTTCTCCCCATTCTTCTTCTTCATGCTGAGAAAAGAAAATAAGTTCTAACATATCAAGAGCAGCCTTTACTTTCTTTTCAACCTTTTTTGAGTCTTTTCCATCACCGTAATGCTCAATAATATAGAGGGGTATATCGTCCACTTCTATGTCAAGCCCCATAAGACCCTCCGTAATTGTGTCGGGTTGCATACCTTTAATGGCTAAAACTTCATCGGAAAGTGCTTTATTATCTTCCCTCATAGCATAATGGACAAATTTAACCATACTTTCAGGATTATCTAATAATTCTTCAAGAACATTCCCTTTGAACATTTCAGCAAAAGGGTCAGCAATAATCTTTGAGTTATACCTAACGAGTTTAATTTTTTCGTATAGGTTCTGTGCTTTAGAAGATTCAGGGTCTTTAACATCATTATCAGTTATTTCTTCTTCCCTAATAAAATTCTTTAACTCTTTACCTGCGGCATCTAATTCTTCATAGGATTCTTCTATCATATCAACGGCTTTACGCCAACGACCCGAATACTCATCGGGGTCTTGAACGGCTGATAAATAAGCAACTCTTGTTTTTTCAAAAAGCCGCATCAACTCAATAGAAGGTTGCCTATCCTTTTCAATAGAACCGAGTTTCAATAATACCACCCCGATTAGCGGTATTCATTTGGATTTCTGGATAATATAGGAACAGGTGTGTCTTTCTTTGGTTGTTCACCTAACATTTGTTGCATATCAGTTAATCTTCTTAGCATAATACTAAATTGTTGTTCAAAGTCTTTTTGATTCATACCTTCGTTAAGCATTTGAACAAGGTCGTCTAATTCTTTTTCTGTTGCTTCAAGATTTTCAATAGCCTCTTGTTTTCTTTCTTCATTAAAAACTGGATTATCGTCATAATCTTCTTCAAGAATAGCCTTCATTAAAACAATTGCTTTCTTAAAATTACTCATTTGTCCCCCAAGACCGTAGCCATCTCCTTTACGGTTTTTAGGCACTAAATCTTTAGCGTTCTCGGCTTTAGGTCTTTTTAATTTATAGACTTCAGAAACATCATCTTTCGGACTCCTATTATTATCCATCAAAGAAGAATAAAGTATTTCCTTTGCTTCTCTTGCTTTTTCAATAACCATGCTAACTAATCGTTCTTCTCTTGTTACTCTTTCCGGCATTTAAATCACTCCAAACTTGATACCATTTTATGAATATCCGCCCATTCCATATTTCCTGCATTATTAGGTGTTTTAGTAGCAGTTCCCACTACACCAACCATAGCAGGTGTTGGACTATCAGCAATAACAAATCCTGATTTCATCAATAGATTGTCTTTATTATAAACTGCTTTTTCAAGGCTTTCAACTTTATCAGTTAGTGCTTTAATAATAGCAAGTAATTCTTCATTAAGTGTTTTATCGCTCATCTTTTCATCTCCGCATCTAATCTTTCTTTTGCTGATTTATATTCTGCTTCAGTTATTCTACCTCTAAGCATATCATCAACTAATCTATTGAGTCTATCATAATAAGAGCCTCTTGGAGTAGTTGTTCCATAACGAGGTTTTCTTTTTCTATCTTTAGGTGCGCCTCCACCAATTCCTTTTGCTTTGATTATATTCCACCAATTCATTATAAACACCTTATTTCTTTTTACCTTTAGGATAAATTAAATCTCTTAATTGACGATAGAGTAATTCATACTCCTTACGAAGTTTGGTAGCGGTGGCGACAATATCAATGTTGCGCTCGTCCATAGACTTCATCTTTTTATTTAACTTCTTATCTGACTTCATTAAGTCTAATTGTCTTAAAACAGAAATTAATTCACCTAACTTAGTAAAGTCTTGACCAAAAAATTCAGTTGGTTCGGCAGCCTGTAAAGTCTTTTTTAATTTCTTTCTTTGCTTTGAATCCATTGAATCTAAAAGTTCTTTAGGGGAATCTTTTTTGTTTTCTTTGAGAATAAATCCTTCTCCATCACCGTAAAAATCCCATGTCATTTTAATCTCCCCCTACATAGCCATCATATTCATTCATAATTGTCTGAATTTCTTCTATTAAACCATCTTGTTGTTGTCTTAATTCTCTTAAAGTATTTACTGATTTAAAGTCAATATCACTAATTCCAGCATAATTAACCTGATTACCTGTAATATCTATGTTATTTCCACGCTTTAGTCTATCAACAATATCATCTGATTTTTCATCTAAATCAAAGCCTTTTTCTTGGATTTTATTTATTATTCTTTCAAGACGCACTATTATAGTATATACTCTACTTAATATTACTTTTATTTTTCCTGCGGGTTCATTCCCAGTATCTTCTCTCAAGAATTGAATATCTTTTATTGCTTCACGAACTCTTTTTAAAGGAGGTCTAATTACATTGAGTTTTTCTATTTCAGTTTTAACTGTTTCCAGTTTTTCTTTTTCAGTTTCAATATCTTTATCTATCTTTTCTCTAAGTTCTTTGATATAAGGCTCAGGATTTTCTTGTATTCCTCTAATTTCTGCTAATGCCTCTTCAACACCAGAAACATTACTTAGATTTTGAATACCTATGTTTAAAGACCTTATTCTTCTTGCTATAATATCATCAGTTGATAATCCTTCAAGTTCTTTAATTGTTTCTTCAAGTTTATCTTTAAGTTGATTGTTTTTAAAAGTCTTATTAGAAATACTTTTGACTTTTGCTATGAGTTTTTTGAATCTTGTAGCAATTCTTGGCGACTCTCCGGTAATGAATCTTTGTAAGCGTTCAAGTTCATTTTTTCTTTGAGAATCTTTTCTATCAACAATAGGTTGTCGCCCGTGTCTTTTACGATGCATTTCTTTTAAAATATCAGATAATGAAGCACCAGTTGATGCAGTTCTTTTTATTACCTTACCCCATCTTTCATCTAAATCATTTACAAATATTGCTTTAGTAGGAACAGGAAGTAGATTACCGTCTTTTGTTTCTCTATAAGGCATTAAGACATTTGTTTGCTGACCATCTCTTATTGTTGAACCTTTCCCAAAATTGTAATCTTCTAAGGATTCTTTAAATTTATTACTCAAGTAAGTAGGGTCTTTCTCATAAAACATGACTAAAGAAATAACTTCATTAGATTCTGTAATATTGTTTCCGAATTTTTGGTATTCAGCCATACGCATGACTTCAACCTTTTTATCGGAAGTAACATTGACTTTTAATTTAGAAACTAAATCTTCAACTTCTGTAAGCCATGTTTGTGCTTTTTTAAGAGAACTTGTTGCTTTTCTCTTTTTAGATTCTTTTCTTCTTTCTTCTTCTTGATTAGCAGCAGTTAATCTTTCTTGACGAGAAGAATCAGTTATTATTTCTTTTTCAGAAGGTTCTGTTGCTTCTTCATCAACACCAATGTCCTTTCTTGTTTTTAACTCTTTATTGAGTTCTCTAATCATTTTAGTTGCTTCTGCCTTAAGTTCAGGCACTTCTTTTTCATCAACATCTTGTACTGAAACACCATCTCTTTCAGCAATAAGTTTTAATATTTTTCTTCTTTGGTAAACAGAAGTTTTTGCTGCTTCTCTTTGTTCAAGAGTTGTTTCTTCTTCTTCTGCCTTTTTAATATATTTTCTATACTCAACTATATTTTTTGAATTAATATTATCTATTAAAGATTTTTTAATATCTGTCGGGTGTGCTTGGCTTTTAACTAAATTAGCAGTATTTTCATCTAAATTAGCCTTACTTAGCGTAACTAATAAGGATTTATCTTTAGATAATTCAAAAAGCATTAAATCGCCTCAAAATGGAATGTTTTCTTTCCTTTTCTTTCCTTTAGGTGGTAAAGTAATTACATCAGGAACATCTGCGGTATGTAGTTTCTTTTTTACTGTTGTATCTTCAGGAACACCCACAGAAAAATCTCTTGATGGTTTTAATTTAGCATCGGAATTAGCATTAATGGCTTTTATTTGAGCCAATTCTTTCCTTAATCTGATTTCTTTTTGTCTATAATCTTCGGTCATATACTTTCCCCCATTTGTCCTCTTGTTCTAATTAACATATCAATAAGTTCATCTTTTGACATTTGTTCAATTCTATCCATAACTTCTTCAATCAAATCATCTTTAGCCATATTAGCAAGGTCTTGGTCTATATCCCTATCTTCTTGCATATCCATCAAATCACCCTTCGGACTACTTTTTGGTTCTCTTGAAATATCTCCAAGAACTTTATTTGCCGTTCTTTGTTTTGTTCCTTCTCTAATTCCTTCTTCTCTTAATTGCCTTAAATCTTTAAAATTTCTTTTAAACTTCAGTATATCTAACCAACTCATTATCCTACTCTCCTTTCTGTTCTTTTGTCATTATTTTGATTTCCCGCATCTAAGGGTAATCCCGTAAGTCGCTTGTCTGGTGCTTGATTCATAGAAGGCTTATTTCTACTTGTCGCTGGATTTTCTTGCGGTTTCCCTTGTAGGGCTTGTTCTTGCATTTGTCCTAATTGTGAAGCGTCTATATTAGTTCCGGCATAAGGGTCTTTATCAACTTGTTCTCCCTCTTTACTTTCACCTTCTTTTGGTTGTTCGGGTTCAGGCTTCTTGAAAGTAAATTGCCCATCTTCGTCCATATCAACTTCAAATCCTAAATTTTTAACAGAAGCAGCAATATTAACTTCAATCTCACGCTTACGAAGAACAGCGATTTCATCTTCTTCTTCGCTTGGTGGTAGTTTTAAATTCCAATCTGTAATACCAAATTGTTTTACAAGGAACGGGAAAACATAATTATTATAGACAGTCTGTGCTTTTTGAACTGCTCTATTGGTAACAAGTATTTGCATACCTTCATTGTTTAACCCACCACTTGTAGTATTATCAGCCATGAATACTTTACTCACTCCATAAAATGCTGATATTCTATCTCTCAAATCATCTTTAACAGAAACATAATCCATTTCTTTTAGGCTATCCATGAACTTAATCCATTCAACTGCGCCTTTTCCACCTTCTGCTTCTATTCCCATAACAGGAATAAAATGTGGGTCTGCTTCCATTTTTTCTTTTACGCCTCTCCAAAAAGAACGCATTGAATCCATATTTCTTGTTTGAACTGCAAGTAATCCTCTCGGCATACGACTCTTAGTATAAGATGAATTAACATAGTTTTCCATAGCAATTAATGTCATAATCGCATTAAATAGAGTAACAACTGGAGATTGACCATAAAGACGAGAAGGACTATATTTACTGAAGTGAAGGACTTCTCCTTTCAAAAAATATTGTTCTTCACCATTGGCTCTATTTACATAATGAACAGGAAATGTTTTTGCTCCGCAAATGTCGCATTTGCTATGGGGTTCTGTATGAATAACATTACGATGATTAACACAAGTAAATCCTTTTGTTCCTCTTTGTCCTAATTCATCAGTATAAATAAACATAGTTACTGGGTCGCCTCTATACAGTTCTTTTATTCTATGCATTCTTATATCTTGATTTCCGTCTAAAAAGTATTCTTTTACCATAACAATGTAAGCATCGTCCATGATATTTAAATCATCTTCAAGTTCTTGTAAAACATCAATAAACAATTGTTCTGATTTGTTTACATATCCTTCAATAAACTTCTCAGCATATTCTAATTGCTTTACATCAGGAACTTTTAAATTAGTGCTTTTACAACGAGAACATTCTTGAACAGGTCTTTTATGTTCTTTTCCACAATCTTTACACCTTGCTTCATATGATTTTTCCCATAGGTAGCCTCTTCGGAAAACTTCTTGTTTTAATTGAGTAATACAAGTTCTGCCTATTACTGACTGATTCATTATATTATACAATAATGGGCCAGTCATCATATGACGATTTTCTCTTTCTTGTATTCCCATATTATAAACGGTTCTATCCGCAGGTTTAGGAGTTTGTCGCCTAAAGAGGTTAGTAAAAGAAAATCTTCTTTTTTCATTAGCCACGCTTACACCCCCTATTTATTGCCTATGCTATTCTCGCCTATGAACGCTTCGGTCATTAATTACCGCCATCTTCAATGTCATATCTTGCATTACTTGAACGAAGCATTTCTTCTAATATTCCTTTTAATAATTTATTTCGGAGTTCGGGTCTTTCATATCCTCTTTTAAGATAATAAAGAACCATTCTTTTGTTAATGCTTGCGAGGTTAGTATAGCGAACATATCTGCTTCTATCTTGAGGCAATTCATCATTAACTATACCACGATGAAATTCTCTCCAACTTGTTCCTTTAATAATCATAATCATCACTTATTGGGTCTTTTGTTCCGTCCATTCTTTTAGGCTTTCCTGCTTTTATCCAGCACTTTTTACAAAAACCAAAAGGATAAGATAATTTAGATGAATAACATTTTCCACAATACATGGGAATTTACATCACCGTTCCTATTTGTTCTAAAGAATCCATTACAGACATTTTACAGTTGTCTTTGAACTTTTGAATATCATCAAGATAAATACCTTCTTTTAACCAATCAAAACCTACATGGTCTTTATGGTTCTCCCATTTCATTAGTTTGAAGATTTCATCACAACGGCTCTTATACCAATCAGCCTTTTTATAAGATTTCTTCATACGAATAAGTTCAAGTAATAACTTAGCATTACCTTTTTTTAATCTAAAATGAGGCAAACACTTAGTTAATAGCGAAGTAACATCTGCTTGAGAATAAAAGTTTAACCTATTAATAAGGCGAGTATCTTGTGGTGATTTTTGGTCTAAGTGCATACGACCAAAACCTATTGACTTGTGCATTTCTTCCATAAATGCCCTACCTCTTTGTCCTGTGGCTACTAAACCTACTCTTGGATTCATATTACGGTCAAGTGTAATATAACCATCTGAATCAATAAAAGCAGCACAGTAAGCCCAAATATTTTTCTTTAGCATAGTTGGTGCTTTGTAATAATTTCCTTTATATGAAATAATATCTAATTTTTTAATTATTTGTGAAATAGAATTAGGTGATGAAATCTTGAATAAAGGAGTAGGCATTTTTTCATGAATCCTTTTAGCATTAATTCCTGGATTTTCACAAACAGATTTAAGAATAAAATCTTGTTGTCTTTCTTTTTTAGATTTAGTAATAGATTGATTTGAAATTTTCGCTAATGCATTTCTAAATAATTTTTTAGCACCTCTCATCTCTTTATTTAAATCACTATATTCTTTACAGTAAGCCATATCATTTTGCTTTAATTCTGCTTCCCAGTATTTACAAAGAGAATCAACTACTTCTCTTCTTTCATCAATACTTTTCATAGTGTATAACTTATGTAAATCTTTTTCATTGTATCTCATTTTCTTTAAAGGAACGCTATAATCTGATAACCAACTAATAGAATCAATACACTTACCTAAATGGTCTGTATAAGCATCAATCATTGTATCAATTGCTTTAGCCATCTTTTCTCTTTGTTCTCCTTTTAATTTACGACGAGCCTTTCTCATCTTTCTTACTAAATCAGGAATAGTATGGTCTTGAACAAGATATTGTTCAGGAAAAGAGTTTAATTCTTTTCTTGCTTGAGTAGCATTCAATCCATATATTTCAGAAATTTTTGATATTTCTTCATGCTCGGATAAAACAGGACTTTCGCTGAAAATGAACTTTAATTCAATTCCTAATTGACTTTGAATTGAATCCTTCATTGACTCTTCTTCTTCATCTAATTCGGCTAATCTTTCCATTTGAGTAGCCGCTTGGCGGTATTTATCTGCTTCTTCTGTCATATAAATACCTCAAAAATTAAGACCTATGGCGTTCTTTACTGGCCGTTTTACGGCATTTGAATCATCGTCAAACAAACCCAAATCATCAAGCAGTATGAAGGTTTCTGACGCTTGATAAGTAGCCGCATTCGCTAAAGCAAGACTCATAACCATATCGTCATGCGCTCCTATTCCCTCAAACTTACCTTTGTCTGTAATAGCAAACATAGATAGTTCTTCAACTAATACAGAAGTAACTCTTCGGCTTTCTTCATTACCATAGGGAAAGTTCATTTTACCGTTTTCAAGAGTCATTTGTAAGTTAAGAATCACTTCTTGTTTCTTTCTTCTTGTTGTGTTAAAGTCATGAATATTTAAATCTGCAACTTGGCGAAGTTCTTGTGTAAAAGACTTAGCGAATGTATTTGTTTCAAATAGAATTACTTCTGGTCTAAACAACTGCCCAATCAATTTTACCTTTTGTATATTATCTCGGAACTGAACATTCTTTGCTCTATCTATGTAAACAATAGATTTATTTTCATCTTCATCCATCTCTATTACAGTAATTACATTGTAATCTCCATCAGTAGAAATAGCAGGGTCTACTCCAACAAAATACTTCATTCCTTCTCTTCTCATTGGCTTTAATACTAAGTCTTTATTCTTAGCACTATCTAAGTATTCGGGATTGAATAAAGAAGTTCCTGTTGATATAGGAACACACATATATTCTCTTGTAAACATTAAAGAACCAACTTCAGCCTTTCTCGCCATTAGTGCTTCATAATTCCATCTATCCGGCCACAAGGGTTCATTGAGGGCATTGAGGCATGGATAAGTATTAACCGTGTATGCAGGGTTTTCGGCTAATTGCTGGTATATATCCGTATAACTAAAAGGAGTTCCTATTACCCTCAATGAAGCCGTGTGGTGAAGCGTTGGTATCATGTCGCCATAAAACCAATCAGTTACTTTTTGAATACCTGTCATACTAAATTCTTTCAACGGGTCGTCAATAACAATCTCTTGAGGGTGTAATCCACGAATCTGTGAACCAACTGACCTTTCAAGTATTTGATTTCCATTAGTTAAAGTAATGTTTCCAATAGCCCAACCTCTTGCGGGTTTAAACTTTTTTAACATAGGGTGCATAAACATTTTATCAATATCTCTCATATGAACTAAAGTCTGCTTTTGGTTAGAAGAGATATAAAGCATTTGGTATGGAGGTTCTTCAAAGATTAATTTCCAAACAACCCATGAATGCATAAATACAGATTTTCCGTGGTCTCTTGAACAAATAATTACAGTTCTTTGTGTAGAGTTCATTAATTGATGCCATTCTTGTATGTATGAAGGAAAATCAAAACCCAATACATTTTGAAAAAAATAAGGGAAAGAGTTTTTAGATAACTCCATATCCATTTGATGCTCAAAATTAAAATCTTCTAATTCATTCATTAGAATTTCTCCTTAATCCTGCTTTCCAACCACTACTAATAGTTTTCTTTTTATTTTGATAGCGACTAACATCTTTTCCTGAATTTAAATCATCAATCATTTGAATAGCCTGTGAACGAGAAAGCCCTTTATTATTCATTCTTTTACCATCACTTGTTCTAATGACATTAAAACCAGCCTTACCTAATTGTCTTTTATAATCAGCCTTCATTAATATAAACCATTGTGGAGTAGGGTCATCGGGATAAACACATTTAGCAAGTTTATCAGCACTAAGAATATTACGAATACCCCACCTATTACCGGAGTTTTCTGTCCATTCTTTTACAACTTCTTTTGGTAGTGCGCTAATTGCTTGTTTCCATTCGGGGTCGTCTGAAAAAACAAATCCTTGTGTTTTTTTTGCAGTAGCAATCCATCGGGCATTATCGCCTCTTTGTTGTGCAAATGAAGCAATAACAGGTTTTGACTGATTTAATTGCGGTTCTCTTGCATCTTGTATTGCTCTTGCATTACCTTTTAGTTTAGGGTCATGGTTGGGGTGGTTTCTATCAGCCCTTTTAACCGCATATAATCCACCAACAACAGTATGAGTAGGATATTCTTTCCAGCCTCCGGTAGCAATAGCATTATCTTCATCATCAACTCTAATTAACCAATTTTCAATTGCATATATTCCATTTTGTAAATCATCTTTTCTTCCATACGGTTCATCAGGATTATCTTGATTCCATCTTCTTTTCATATCTTCATATGAAAATACCGCAGGGAGAACCTTAATCAACAATTCCACCTTCTTCGGGCTGCTTTTGCTTTTTCGCTATAAGTTCCATCGGCTCTCTTAAAACCTCTTGACCTTGAACAAAAAGATTTTCTTCTTTTCCATGCTTTACCGCCTCTTTTTAGTTTACTTGGTTTTTTAGTAACAGGTCGCTTTAAATTAGCACCAGTTTCCCTTTTAAATTTAGCACGACCTTTTGCACTTAATCCACCAGTCTTTGCATGAATTTTTTTGTTATAGCCCTTGAATGGCTTTTTCTTTAAAATTTCCTGCCAAGTCATTTTTCTCCCCTCATTTGATTTTCCTTAGATGTTTTATCGTCATCAATCGGGCCACCTTTAGCCCAAGTATAACAAGTTCTTGCTGAATGACATTTGAAATCGTGCATCCAACAATAACCTAAACGACCATCTTCATCAGTAGTTAATGGCATACAATCGTCCATTCTAGGTGAAATATCAAAAGCAATACAATTACTACAATTAGATTTCTTTGCTACTTCCGCAGTAGTATTCCATCTTTTAGCATATTCTTCCCAGTAGTCTTTATCAGCAAGATTAAGCGGCCCATATTTTATATTGGGGTTTTTAACAGCAGCATCTCTATTTTTAGTATTGAGCATCAAGTCTTGTGTTGCTCTAGGACAAGTAAGTTCCTTTAAAATAATTTGCCAGTTCATGCTCCTTTCCTCCTTTTATAAGTTTTACAAGCACCACAGGTCGGCCTACATCTTTGTTTAGTTCCTTTAGAAGCATCTTTTCTTCCACAAGGTTTTGTTCCTTTTTTATCATCTTCACAAGATTGACAAGAAACCCAGCCTTTTTGTCCTTCACCGCCTTTTCTTGAAAACCAACCGTGTAATCCCGATTCTTTTTCTCTTTTGAAATTATCTCCACCTTTTTTTACAGAATTGCCCCAATTTTTTGCACCAACTTTACGACATTGAACTAAAGCACCGGAAGCATAAGCAGAAGGCCATTTTTTGTAGCGACTACGGACTTTGTGATAACAAGCGTCCTTTTTCTTCTTTAGTTCTTCAAACCACAAATCCATAGTATCACCTAAAGTGTGCTTTTATTGTATATACTTGTTCTTTACTAATACCAAATTCATTTGAAATATTTTGATGAGAGTCAAGCATTTTAACAATGCTTTCTATCTCATAAGAAGTTAAATCAAGATTTTCTTCTACTTGCATCTTATTAATAATAGTATCATATCCTATATTATTTAAAGGCAAAAAGCCGTGAACTACTGGCAATCCTAATTGTTCACGAATAGCATCATGAGCCTTTAACATTTTATGAATAAGAACAGGTAAATCTTCTTGAACTTGCTCAAATATGTTTTTTAATCTATTATATTGTCTTTTTGATTTAGGACTCTTTTGTGTAATTAAACCTTGATTTAGGTCTAACCAATGAGGTAATGCAAAGATAGGGTATGCTTTTCTTGAAGCATATCCTTTATCAAATCTTTCAGCCCTTTCCTTGATAGAAACACCATTAAACTTAGCATTTTCTCTTTTCCTATCTCCAGTTTCAACCATAAAGTGATGAATTAAACCAGCAAAATAATTATTATTCTCTTCCTTTTTCTTGAATATTTTAGTCATTGACCTTGCTGCTCTTTCTCCTTCTGTAATTAATCTAATATCAATTTTCATAGATTTCAAAAAGATTTTTTCTAAAAAGTCAGCAATATTGGATAAATCAGCAGATTTGAATGAAGCAGCAGAACCTCTCATTAATTTTTTATATTGTCCCGACATAACTGTTTCAAGCCCTAAATCAAGAGAAAGAGTTTGCATGACTTTTCCTCCCATACTACCTACAAAACTTGGTATTTGAATAGTCATTCTTCCGCTATATGCAGGAGTAAAGAAATAATCTAAAGAAGATTCTAAAAATCTTTCTAAAGCACCTTTTATTCCTTCACTAAGTAAATCTTCTTTTAATTTTGATTCTACTGAATCAACTTTTCTGTATTGTCTTTTTGCTGCTCCCACTAATTTTGCAGTTGCAAGATTTCTATTTGTTCTAACTCCACGAAGAGTTTCTCTCATATCAGTTCCTCTTCTTCTGCCTTTTGAGGTTCTAATATCTGTTGCAAAGGCAATCATTCCTTGTGAGAGCAATTGATATAATTCATCAAAAAATTCCTCTATTTCTTTTAAATCGGACACTTGAACAAATTCATAACCATTAATACCATCAAAGTATCTTTCCGATGGGTATAAATCATCAAAGTCAGCATTTTGCATAACTGATATAGGAAGCCAATATTCAATATCATTTGGTAAAGTAGTAGTATCTGCTGTTTGGTCTAACCAATTTTCAATATCTGTTTTAAAGTCTAAAGAAGTAGTAAAAGAAGTAATTCTTTTTCCATCTCTTTCTTCTGCTTCTTCAATTTCATCAATAGCATCACCTAAAAGAGCAACTAAATCATCTTCCCCTTCAGTAGTCATAGAAACGAGTTTATTTCCTTTATTATGTTCATACATTAATAATGGGTCGGCTTGGGCTTGTAAAGTTGAAACATCTTCTAACCAACTAACGCCATCATCTAATAGTTTCATTCGGGGGTCATTCATTTCATCATTCCAGCCTTTAGGCGTAGTATTTTGAGAAGGGTCTTTTGAATTGAATCCTAAATTATCATCTATTGCCGCTTCAATCGCTTCGGCTTGCTCACGCATTAATTGAGCATTAACATCTCCTTCTCCCCCATCATCGTCAGAAAATCCTTTTCCTGAAACAGTTTGCCTATCAAATAATCTTTCAGCATTAATTAATGCGGCTACAATATTGAAGAAACGATGTCTTGCTTCAAGAACTTCTCCTTTAGCAATAGGAAATTGTGCAACATATTGTAATCTATTAAAGTCATCTAAATCAATTATGCGATTAAACTCACTTTTTAATTCTTCGGGTAAATCAGCATCATCATCAATGGCTTTAATCAAATCTTCTGCATCTTTTTGTAATGTTGTAAATTTGTTTGCTACTTCTTTCCAATAAGAATAAATTTCTTTTCTGTTTTTTCCTTTAGAAGCATCAACAGAACCTAAAAACTTATCAATAGGAAAAGTGCTGTTTATTTCAACATCTTTAACCTCAGTATTCAATTCATCAATAATATCCTTGATTCTGTTTAAATTCTTACCTAAATTACCAGAAGCACCTAATTCTTTTGAGAATGCTCCACTATCAAAAATATTCTTTTTAGGGTTTCTAATATCTATTCTACCAGTTAAATCATTTTCAACGAGAGTTGCTGCTGAAATAAGATTACCGTTGTGAAAAATATTCATGTCAATAATTTTAGCCAAGACATTGAGTTGTCCTGCTGATTTACCAGTTTCTTTCTTTCTATCTTTAATGGCCTGATTTAATCCATCTTTATATTTTTTTCTTTTAGTAGGGATAAGTTCACGGGCTTTTATTTCATCATCGCTTCTTTGTGCTTCTAATGTAAGTCTATCAACTTCCCTATCTATTATTTTCTTTTTAGCATCAGCCAATGCTTTTCCAGTCAAAGATATGATTCTATCTAATTCATTATCAGTATATGTCATGTTCTAACCTCTTGTATCATACCTGCTCTTAAAAATCCATTTATTGCGGGAGAAACTTGTTTTTTATTTGTTTTGTCTTGGAATTTTTGTTTATAATTATCCAAAAAGAACTTTAATCTAATTTCAAAGGCTTTTACTATTTCTTGTTTCCAAGTCTGTAATAATGAAGGCATTTTCTTATCTAACTCAATAAGGATTGCTTTCGCCTCATCTGAATTGGGGTTATCGTTTATTTTATTAAACGCTTCTCCTATCTCATCACCCGACACCCGTTGAGCCATCTTATCAAAGAACAATAAACTGTTTTTTGGAGTAATTTGGTCTAATACTTTAGCCGAATCAATCTTCTTATCTATTATATCATTTAGTGACTCCTTTGAACCAAGTGCTTGAATAAAACTAACAAAGTCAGTAGGTCTTAATAGTGAATCTCTTAACTCTTGAACTTTATTAGTTACTTCCTGTGAAACAGGTTTACTTTTTCTATCTTCAATACTTTGTTTAATTCTTGAAATATCTTCTTCAAGTTTTTTCTTTCTTTTTACTCTAAATTCATCAGCCATTTCAACATTCGGTAGATTTTCTAATGCTTGCTCTACTTCTTTTAAGGCTATTTCTAAACCTCTTGTTGGGTTTTTACCAACTGGCTTTTTAACTTCAGTTAAATTAGTATTTACCCAATCATTAAAGTTTTCTTGATTAACAACTGTATCTTCATCATCAAACATTTCAAATTCTACATAAACAGCATTTAAGACTCTTTCTTTATATGCCCCAGCATCTCCTTCAATTTCTTCTATCAGTGTTCCTGAAGAATCAAAATATTTTACTTTAATGTCATCATCATCATATTGTTCATCTAATAAAGACTTAATCTTTTTTCCTTCTTTTATAGTAAAGTATCTTTGTAATAGAGAAAGTTGCTCTCTTCTAATATCTAATTTCTTTTGAGTAATTTCTTCACCTAAATTACCTTCACCTTGACTTTCAGATATAATTTGTCTAATAACTTCATTTAATCTTTTTTTCTGTTGTTTAGGAGGATTTATAATTAAATTTCTTACTTTTTGTATTCTTGAAAAACTTGCGCTTCTAAATCCTAAACGGCTTTGTTCTTTATCTTCTATCAAAGCATTAGAAATATCATCAATAAGTAATTGCTCTACTTCATCGTCTGTTAATACTTCATTAGTTCTTAAAGAATCAAAAAAGGTATTAAACCAGTTTTCTCCTGAAAAATCACTCAACACTGTAATAGATGCATAAGGATTCAAAATTAAAGATTTTTTATTTTTTGATTGTCTTGGTACAAAAATAAGCCCTTGAGGTATAGCACTTCCGTTTTCAAACTCATTAGGCAACCACATTCTCAAAGAACCTTTTAATCCTGCAACAATTTCTATGTATCTTTCAAAAGAACGCTCGTTAAATGTTCCTGCCATTTCATATTTAGCATCTCTAATAGTTAATTCCTTTGCTGCTAAATCTCTTGGGTCAATTTTCTTTGCTTGTTCGCCTTCCATAAACTCAGGCTTCAACGGTCTTATGGTTTCATTATAAATTTTGAAGCGATTATCATAAACTTTCTCTTCATCACTCTTTTTTCCATCATTATTCTCTTTATACTCTAAAAATTTCTTTTGTTCTTCTTTACTTGGTCGTAAAAATCGTATAAAGTCGTTATAAGTCTTAATTTTATTGACATTAAAGAAAATTTTTCCATTTTCCACTGTTCCTTCAACTAATTCTGCAAAATTTTGCAAAATTTCTTCATTTGAAGAAGAATCTTCAAAGACAAGGTGCGACCTTTCTTCATTTCCTTCCAAAAATTCCTGTAAAAATTGCAATTTATCTCTTTGAGGGATTCTTTTGCTCCACCATTCTCTATTTTTAGGAGTTTCTTTAGTAATTTCTAAAATAATTTGAGAAATTTTCTCTTTATCGTTGTCTTTTTTTGCTTTCATGGCTTCAGAAAGAAGAGAATTTAACTGTTTTTCACTCAAATATTCTCTTTCAGTGTATTCTTCTGTTTTTTCCGCCATAATTTGCAACATTTCATCAAACATTTCTTTTGATTCTTCTTCTGTTAAATCAACTTCGGTAGTTGCGGCATTAACTCCATCATTATAATACTCTTTATGAGTCTTTTTAGTCCGATTTAATACTCCTTGAAGGCTTGAAGGAACTTTTTTGAGGTTTCTCAACTTGTCTAATGTATTTTCAAACTCGGCTCTATTAACTACAACATTTGAAACAAATATTGCACCTCTCGGAATACCGATGATTTTAACAACATCAAACCAATTAGACATAATTATACCTCATCTCTTGCATTTATCTTTTCCATGAAGGTATATTCTTTTCATCAGTAGTCCAGCCTTCTCCGCCTGTTCTTTCCCATGATTGAGGATTAAAAAAATATTCTTGAATTAATTTCCATAATGCTTTTCTTTGAGGCAAGTTATCTTCTTGCCCCATGATTTCCATAAGAACGCCCGACATAGTATTAGAAACTCCGTATCTTCCTCTATTGAATTTGGTTTTACCTGAAACTTCTTTTAGTGCAGTTATAAATTTATCAACACCAACATAAGTTTTATCTTTTAATTCATATTGAATACCGCTTCCTATTTGGTCTTTAGTCATAAAATCTTTCATTTCTTTTGGGTTTTCCATATCTTTCCATGCGTTTGATTCTTCAAAATAACTTGGGCCAGCAACGCCTTTTTCGTCATGTTCAAATCTTGATTTAATAATATCTTTCCAATTCATTGTAATTTCTCCTGCATTCTTTTCTTAATGTCTAACCAAATCTCAGGATTATTCTGTGCAAGAACTTCTTGGACTATTTGCATTTGTGCAACAATAATTGTATCTTGTCGCTTGTGAATCAATTTACCCTTAAACTCCATAAGATACTTCAAAGACTCTCTAATTTCTCTTGCTAACTTAGTTAAGGCATCAATCATCTTAGGGTCTAAATCATTTCCTAAATCGTTAAAGACCTGCTCTAATCGTGTATCTAACTTAGCAACATTGTTTGATAGTAATTCAACTTCATTTACTTCCTTTTTCGCTATGATATTGGCTGCGGATTGCTGCACGATTGGCGTTAAGTGGTGTTTCATGTGTCTTTGCACCTGTGTTTTTGACATATCTAAGGCAGAAGAAACAGCCTCCGTTGATATATTACCTTCTTTAATCGCTACTTCGTAGTGTTTCCTCATTGGGTCTGTGCATAGATTACAACGAGGATTAGATGAGTTAGTGTAATTACCCATATGATTTCTTTGATGTTGTGCCGCAGTTCCACTTCTCCAACCATAACGAGAATCTAATTCATCGCAGGTAATTTGGCCTGTTTCCAACATAGCCTCAAGTTCTTCCCTATCTTCATGCTGGCACATACCACATCTTTTACGGCTAATAGTCATGTAAATCACTCTCTATACATTTCTCCAAGTTCCGCAAAATAATCTTCTATCATAGCCTTATTACTAAGTTTTGAATCTTTATCGGTTCTTCTTGATAAGCGGGGAGCATTCGGTAAACTTCTCATTAATTGAACCATAGTATTTCTAAATCTATTTGAATTTCCATCAGAAATCTCATCAACATATATCTCTAAAATTTTCTCAATAGTGGGTTTTATTTTAGTAATAACAGTTTTTAATTTGTCTTTTCTTGCTTGCTCCATATCGTCAGGAGCATATCTATCTCCTAATCTACGGGCTTCTTCCATATCAATTTTAAGAATTTTTTTCCACATATTTTTATCTCCAAAGCCATGATTGCCACAATTTAGATATTACTTTAGCATCAGGGTTGCCTTGAGCATCTTCACCGAATTTTTCTCTACGAGTCTTTCTGTAATCAAAACCAGTTCTTCTTGCATTTTGCCACGCTCTAAATCCATTAGGGGCTTTTTTAGTTCCTTTTCTCTTTAAGGCTCTATCAACTAAAGTAAGTATAGGCAAAGCAGTAGCGACTATTTTAACTTCAGTTATTTTTCCCGCAACTGCATTGTTATCAGTTCTTTTACCCAAGTTTGCTAACTCTCTAATTATTTCTTGGTCTTTTTCTTTTAATACAAATGATTGTGCTTGAAAATCCTGTCTTAGTTTTGAAACGAGTAATCTACCTCCAGGATTCCAAAACGCTCCATTATTTACTACATTATCAAAATACTGTTCAATTGCTCCAAGTTCTTCAAAATCACTTGCATCAAATCCTGCTGGTATTGTATTCACTTCAACTTCATTATCAGCAAAACCATCAGTATTATTGTTATTAAAGTCTTTAGTTGCATCTTCCATAATATACAATAAACCTCTCGGCTTTGCATACTTAGTTGAAGTTTCTGAAAATAAAGCCTGATGGGGAGCATTATTTCCAGCAAACCAATCTTCGGGTGCGGCTCTATTATAATGTCCTTGAATTTGTCTATCTCTTAATTTATCTCCACCCCTACCAGTTACTTTTTCAGTAAATAAAATAAATGCGGGGTCAGCAGCAATACCATCTCCGCCAGCATCTTCTCCTGTATCTTTATATTCTTTTAATACAGTGGCTAACTGTTTGATAATCTTTGCATTACCAACGGTGAATAAATCATCATCAACTGCCTTTTCAATAACAGTTAATAGTTCATTGACTCCTTCTCCCTCAAATGCTTTATTACGACTACCTCTTCTAACAAAAGGAGAAATAAAATGTCTTTTCATAAATAAATACAAATTACCTACCTCTTTTGTAAATAAATCACCATCAGTTATCTTTTGACAATTGCTTCTCCAAGTATTAAATTCTTCAACGAATTTAGAGTTCTTTAATTTTTGATTGACTTTATTTCCCTTATAGGGGTTAAAATTTTTCTTTTCTTTCACCATTTATTCAATCCTCCTTTTTCTTTTTTCTTCTGCGAATAACTTTATTATTAAACATAGAAGGAGCAGAAGTGGTAGTTACTGCTCCCGCCATCTTTTCTTCTGTATCAGGAATAGGTATATTATTTATTCTTGCTAATGTATCAACAACATCTTTATTCTCCCTACCATAACGGTTTAAAGAAAATTCATAGAACTTTTCGGGGCTTTCTTGAACAGGCCATTCCCGTACTAATGGTTTTCCACTTGTTTTTGCTGACATTTCTAAACGAGTAAGTTTTTCTTTTAAATCGTCTTTTTCTTTTCCTTCAGGCATTTCTTCTGTTACACCATCAACATATCCAATTAGTTCTCCAACCTTTTGAATTATGTCGGGTGTTCTCATAAATGTTTCAGGGTCAATTCCTAATCCAGCCGCTATTTCGGGAGGGAAAAGTATTTTTTTTGTTTGTGGGTGTTTTAAATATTCTTTAAGTCTAATATATGTGCTTTCGGGGAATTGCCCTGTATATGCTCCATATTCGGCTTGTTGAACAGACATTGAATCCTGTTCTTCACCCATACCTGCATGAGTTCCTTCATGCATTATTACTCTTGTAATATATCTAATTGTTTCTTTATCTGTTGGATTTCTTCCTAAAATTCTTTTTAAATGAGCATATATCGCAGCATGATTAATTCTAATCTTTTTGTTTACAATGTCCTCAAGTTTAATTGGTTCTCCTGTCATTTCTTGCCTAAATTGAGCAAACATTATTTTATCCATCAATTCTCGCATATCTTTATCATTTTTAATTTCATTACCTTCTTGATAGAAGCCTAAAGAACGAATGTTTCTATCAAAGTCAATATCTTCAACTTTTAATATTTCAAACCAATTCAATCTTCAAACCCCCGCATAGGGCAATTAGGTTTTATTCCAGCAGAAGGTGGAGGTAAATTACGAGGACACTTTTGATATTTAGTTACCATTTGCTGACATTTACGACAATAGCCTGTTTTTTGAACTCTTCTTGCGACATCTCGCCTATCAAATTTAACAACCTCCTGCCAAGTCATAATACTCAATCCCTTGATGTAAATGCGCTTCTTCCAGTTCCTCTTTTTCTTCCCTTTAAACGCTCTATGGCTCTATCCCTGTCTCTTAAGCGTTCTGCTTTTTTTCTATTTTCAAGTCTTTCTCTTACAGTTCCTCTTCTTCTTCCTTTCTTGTCTTTTGCCGCTTCTTTCATTGATTCGGTTTTGTTTCCATCACCATCAATATCAATGTAATCAGGCTTATCTTCCTTTTCCATAGAACCGCAAATACATTCGCTTTTTGGGGCTTTTCCTTCACAGTGCGGGCATTTTGCTTTCTTCATGCATTCAGAACAATCACAAGGAGTGTCCATTTTTGATGCCATACAATGTCCTTTTCTTATTATATCTCTCCAACTCATTATTTCACCTTCTTAATTTTATTACCAGTAATAAATTCTTTTTTTGTCTTTTTTTCTGTTTCATCGACCTTTTTTGATTGAACATCAAACCATGCGTCTAAATAATTACATCTTGTCATATTAATTTCTCCAAAAATTTGTGGCGGATTTTTTTCAACGGTATTGTTTATACCATTCAACAAATTTATCAGTAGTTCCGCTACTTGTTGTTATTTGTGTTAATCTTGTAATAGGTTTGAAATATCCGCCTTGTTCTACAAATTTTCCTACCAAATGAGGTATTGTTCCTTTATCAATAGTGACCGATTGTTCTCCTTCACCAAATTGCACACTATCCCCTAAATCTTTAGCATAATTAGTGCTTCCAATATTCATATCTATCTGTTGTTTTCTTAGTTCTTCTTTCCATGTCATATTATCATCTCTTTTTTCTCAAAAAATGTGGTGGAATTTATTTGGCACTTGCGTTCTCATTTAAATCTATTCATTTGTATTCCCAGAATAAAAAGTATATCATTTAATTATAATAGTTTAGTTTATAGTATTTAATCTTGTTTAAAATCATATAATGAAGTTTGTATTCTAAACTGTTTAAGGTATTCGTCTAAATTCTTTGAAACAAGCCTAATCTTTCTTAATATCTGTTGTAGAGCCTTATTTTCCTCATTAGTAAGTTGTCTTGCATCTTTTCTATTTTGTTTAGCATCTTCAAGAGTTTCTCTTATTATAGCGAATATCTGGTCTAAATAGATTAATGCCTGTTTCTCGGCAGACATACTGTATCACTTAATGGGTGGAAGTCATAGCATATAATATGTCCGGAATAGTCTTTAAAGTAAAGTAATTAATGCTTTAAAATAGATTATTTAATGCTTTTTGATTTAAAATTGATGCTTTGATGCTTTATTATTTAAAATTGACAAAATAAAAAAATTTGAAACAAAGCCATATGGTTGTATATTAGAATATGCAAAGTGCATAATCGCCATTTATTCTGAAGTTTATAGAATGATTCTTTATAGCGGCTAACAAACGGAAAAAAAAGGCATCACGCAACTATTCAATATTTAATTATAAAGCCTATATCTTTGACAATTAATGCCCCTGTTCATTATTATGTAATTATGCACAATGCATAACTATTAAGACATTCACAATAGCCACTATTACTACCATATGGTTTGGCTTTGCCATCTTTAGAGAAAACCCCCCGTAAGGGGCGATGGGAGGCATATTCGCCATCATTCCTCTTCTTGACCTCCTTCAGCAGATTTAACCGCAGGTGGGGTCATTGTTGGGATTTCACCATTCATAGTGCCATCCCAACGACCTTCCTTGTAGCCCTTTACAAGCGCATTATACGCTTGTTTAGCATAATGGTTAGCCAATGAATCAATAGACTCATAAGCCCCACCTGTTCTGCCGTGAGGCAAAACAGTAGCCAAAACCACTTCTTGATTAGTAATACCCGCAAAAGCAGCGTAAACCGCATTCTTCACAGAAACCGCATTTTGCTCTATGTCGTCCGGTAGTGCCGATTCTCGTCCCCTGCGGGCTTTCGGGAAATCGTCATAAACGCTCCCAATACTACGAATAGCCGTCCAATATGTTGAACGCATATCATCGTCATTACTGTTGTTTCCGAGCATAATAGACAATTCAATAGCCTTGCCATTATCCCCTCTATCTTCTCGCTCAAGCCATAAACTGACTTCACTTGTGTTTTTTATCCAATTCTTCTCATTCATAATAATTACCTCCAATAAAGAAATTATGCTTCAATGCCTCCCAAAGCACTAATCCGGCTGATATGCCGGATAAGGTTGTAATTAAACAAGCGCAAAGCGATTACAACCATATGCTTTGTAAAGGCGGGCTTGCGCCCTATTCATCGCAATAGTCGCGTTTAGACCACCCCGATTTTTCAATGAATCTTACGATTTTGTCAATATTAGCCATAAGATTTTCACCCCTAATTATAAGGGTAGCATCATACATATTTGAAGTCAATTTGGCTTCAACCCCAATATCCTTAATAAACCCGTAAATTCGGGGCATATAATTCAACATCTCGGCACAGGTTTTAATCACCAACTTTTCACTTCCTCTTTGGAATAAATCGCTTGTTAGGGTTGCTCGCATGATATATGGCTAATAGTGGCGTTTATGGTATTCTTGCAAAGCATATGGTTGGACTTTGTTCAACCCCGAAGGGGGCTTTCGCCTAAAAACCGCATCTTTCATTAACTAAACGCCAGTATTCGTCCTGTTCATCTTTTGGAAGCGTTTCAATGATTCTTTGCCAGTCTATTTCATTTAAATATAATTCTACTGCTTTATCTTCTAATTTTCTTATTCTGTTTGCTATACATACCATTTTATCACCTTCATACTAATGTCCAATCGCCTGTCCACGCTTCACCGTTCAAATACCATTGAAAATTTCTTTGATAAACAAAAACATTAGGCAAACCGTTTAAGCGTTCCTTTGTTGTGTTTGATTGCCAGCCACCATCATTTATGTATAATCCACC